>Ga0308171_1000750_pt1 | contig 57445 bp, 54 predicted proteins | sample PhyGR1_FD_202135 | JGI IMG/M metagenome (GOLD analysis project Ga0308171, IMG submission 202135) | Phyllosphere microbial communities from UC Gill Tract Community Farm, Albany, California, United States - DLSLSG.R1 | ecosystem: Host-associated > Plants > Phyllosphere > Unclassified | place: USA... | reverse complement strand
TTCGACAGCTTGACCGCGGTGCGCTTGAGCATGCCGGAGAACAGCACGAAAGCGCCCATGTCGGAGGTGGCTTCGATCAGGTCGGCCGCCGGAACCAGCGGCTGGCCGCTGATGGCTGCCAGGCGTTGTACCGCCAGGGCCTGGTAGCCCGGGTCGGCGTTGATGCCGGTGCCGATGGCGGTGCCGCCCAGGTTGATTTCGGTGAGCAGTTCCGGCGCCAGCGAACGCAGACGGTTGAGGTCTTCGGTCATGGTGGTGGCGAAGGCACGGAATTCCTGGCCCAGGGTCATCGGCACGGCGTCCTGAAGCTGGGTACGGCCCATCTTCAGTACGTGGCTGAACTCTTCACCTTTGGCAGCGAAAGCCTGGATCAGGCTGTCGAGGCTGGCCAGCAGGGCGTCGTGGCCCAGCAGCAGGCCGAGGCGGATGGCGGTCGGGTAGGCGTCGTTGGTCGACTGCGCCATGTTCACATCGTTGTTCGGGTGCAGGTACTGGTACTCACCCTTCTGGTGACCCATGGCCTCCAGTGCGATGTTGGCGATGACCTCGTTGGCGTTCATGTTGGTAGAAGTACCAGCACCGCCCTGGATCATGTCCACCACGAACTGCTCGTGGAAGTCGCCACGGATCAGGCGGGCACAGGCCTCGCTGATGGCGGCGTGCTTGGCATCGCTCAGGTGCCCCAGCTCACGGTTGGCGTCAGCAGCGGCCTGCTTGACCATCGCCAGGCCGACTACCAGTTTCGGGTAGTGCGACAGCGGAACGCCGGAGAGGTGGAAGTTGTTGGCAGCGCGCAGAGTCTGGATGCCGTAGTAGGCATCGGCAGGGACTTCAAGGGTACCAAGCAGGTCTTTTTCGACGCGGAACGATGCAGCGGAGGACATGACGGATATCATCTCGATTTAAACCCGGCACCTGCCGGAATGCCGCCAATCCTAGGCCTCGGCAGATTTTGCGGCCAATGCTGTTAGACGCTAACCTATGCACAAACGGCATACGGTTTGATGTGACGCCGATTGACAATCGAGCGTGTTCCATTTTGGTGCACGCCTGCGGAGCTTCTCGATGAACCTTGAAAGCAAGTGGCTGGAAGACTTCAGTGCTCTGGCCTCCACACGCAGTTTTTCCCAGGCGGCGGAGCGCCGCTTCGTGACGCAGCCGGCCTTCAGTCGACGCATCCGCAGCCTGGAAGCGGCATTGGGGCTGACCTTGGTGAATCGTTCCCGCACGCCGATAGAGCTGACTGAGGCGGGTCAGCTGTTTCTCGTTACCGCGCGTACCGTTGTCGACCAGTTGAGCGAAGTTCTCCGCCATTTACATCATCTGGAAGGTGGTCAGGGCGAGGTGGTCCAGGTTGCGGCGGCGCACTCGCTGGCGTCCGGCTTCTTCCCGCGCTGGGTGGCCCAGTTGCGCAACGACGGCATGAACATCGCCACCCGCCTGGTGGCCACCAACGTGGGCGATGCAGTGCATGCCTTGAGGGAAGGTGGCTGTGACCTGATGCTGGCCTTTTACGACCCTGACGCCGCCTTGCAGATGGATGCCGAGATCTTCCCATCGTTGCACATGGGCACCACCGAAATGCTGCCAGTCTGTGCCGTCGGGGCCGATGGCAAGCCGCTGTTCGACCTGGAAGGCGAGGGCAGCGTGCCGCTTCTGGCCTACAGCGCAGGGGCATTCCTCGGGCGATCCGTCAGCCTGCTGCTGCGCCAGCGCAACCTGCGCTACACCACGGTGTACGAAACGGCGATGGCCGACAGTCTCAAGAGCATGGCGCTCGAAGGCATGGGTATCGCCTGGGTGCCGCGCCTGTCGATGCGCGGCGAGCTGGAGCGTGGTGAGCTGGCGATCTGCGGCTCCAGCCAGTGGCACGTGCCGCTGGAGATTCGCCTCTACCGCTGCGCCCTGGTGCGCAAGGCGAACGTGCGCCTGCTGTGGCGCAAGCTCGAAGGTGGAGCGCTGGCGGGCGCAGTTGACTCGAAAGTCAGTCAAAGCCCCGAAAAATAAGGCCGACAGTTGGTCGCCAGGGGTGCCTCGAATGCCTAACGTTACGGTATACTGCGCGGCCCCTCGACTGGATCGATCCGGTCATGATCAGCAAACAAGCCACGCCGGTCGTCCCGCGTGGCTTGTTGTTTTTTGACGGCGCCCAAGGGCGCACAAGCGAAGAGGCTCGACGATGAGTGCACTGGTTGGCGTGATCATGGGCTCCAAGTCCGATTGGTCCACCCTTAGCCACACCGCCGATATGCTGGAAAAACTCGGCATTCCCTACGAGGTGAAGGTGGTGTCCGCCCACCGGACCCCGGACCTGCTGTTCCAGTACGCCGAAGAGGCCGAAGGCCGCGGCATCGAGGTGATCATCGCCGGCGCCGGTGGCGCTGCGCACCTGCCGGGCATGTGCGCCGCCAAGACGCACCTGCCGGTGCTGGGCGTACCTGTGCAGTCCTCGATGCTGTCGGGTGTCGATTCACTGCTGTCGATCGTGCAGATGCCAGCCGGCATCCCGGTTGCCACCCTGGCCATCGGCAAGGCTGGCGCGATCAACGCCGCGCTGCTGTCGGCAAGCATCCTGGGTGCCAAGCACCCGCAGTACCACGCGGCGCTCAAGCAGTTCCGCGCGGAGCAGACCGAAACCGTCCTGGACAACCCGGACCCCCGCCAGGCTTGAGGCTCACGACATGAAGATCGGTGTAATCGGTGGCGGCCAACTGGGTCGCATGCTGGCCCTGGCGGGCACTCCGCTGGGCATGAACTTCGCCTTCCTCGACCCGGCACCGGACGCCTGCGCCGCCCCCCTGGGCGAGCACCTGCGTGCCGACTACGGCGACCAGGACCACCTGCGCCAACTGGCCGACGAAGTCGACCTGGTGACCTTCGAGTTCGAGAGCGTCCCCGCGGAAACCGTGGCCTTCCTGTCGCAGTTCGTGCCGGTCTACCCAAGCGCCGAAGCCCTGCGCATCGCGCGCGATCGCCTGTTCGAGAAGAGCATGTTCCGCGACCTGGGCATTCCGACCCCGGCCTTCGCCGACATCCTTTCGCAGGATGACCTCGACGCGGCAGTGGCCAGCATCGGCCTGCCGGCCGTGCTCAAGACCCGCACCCTGGGTTATGACGGCAAGGGCCAGAAGGTCCTGCGCAAGCCAGAGGACGTGGTCGGCACCTTCGCCGAGCTGGGCAGCGTCCCTTGCCTGCTGGAAGGCTTCGTGCCGTTCACCGGCGAAGTCTCGCTGGTTGCCGTGCGAGCCCGCGATGGCGAGACGCGCTTCTATCCGCTGGTGCACAACACTCATGACAGCGGCATCCTGCGCCTGTCGGTGGCAAGCGATGCGCATCCACTGCAGGCGCTGGCTGAGGATTACGTCGGCCGTGTGCTGCACAAGCTCGACTATGTTGGCGTGATGGCGTTCGAGTTCTTCGAGGTCGACGGTGGCCTCAAGGCCAACGAGATCGCCCCGCGCGTGCACAACTCCGGGCACTGGACCATCGAAGGCGCCGAGTGCAGCCAGTTCGAGAACCACCTGCGGGCCGTCGCCGGCCTGCCGCTGGGCTCGACGGCCAAGGTCGGCGAGAGCGCCATGCTCAACTTCATCGGCGAAGTGCCTGCGGTCGACAAGGTCGTGGCCATCGACGACTGCCACCTGCATCACTATGGCAAGGCGTTCAAGGCGGGGCGCAAGGTCGGTCACGCCACCCTGCGCTGCAAGGACATGGTCACGCTCAAGGCCAAGATCGCCGAAGTAGAGGCGTTGATCGTCGGCTGATCGAACTTCTGCCTGCAGCAGGCCCTCTGAGATGGCAACACGCCAAAGCGCTGTCTAGGCTTTGGCGTGTTCCATCTTTACTGTGGAGGGATTGCCATGGGCATCATCGGAACCATCTTCATCGGCCTGATCGTCGGCTTGCTGGCGCGTTTCCTGAAACCCGGGGACGACAGCATGGGCTGGATCATGACCATTCTGCTCGGCATCGCCGGCTCCCTGGTGGCCACCTATGGCGGGCAGGCCCTGGGTATCTACCAGGCCGGACAGGCGGCGGGCTTCTTCGGTGCCCTGGTTGGCGCCATCGTGCTGCTGGTGATCTACGGATTCATCAAGAAGCGCTGAACACAGGCTAGAATGCGCGGCAATTCACTTGAGTTGCCGAGCATTGCCATGCGTGCGTTATTCCTTCTTCCCTTGTTGCTGGCCAGCACCCTGGCCCATGCCGAGCTGCCCGAAACCGACTGGCTGGAGTTGATGCCCAAGTCGGACCAGAAGGCTCTCGAACAGATGCCCGAGATCGATCACAACTCCCCCGAAGCCATGGGCACCTTCACCGCCAAGGGCGGCCTGAAGCAAAGCCAGGGCCTGCCGGCGGTGATGTATTCGACCAAGACCGTGGCGGCCATGAACGGCAAGCAGATCCGCCTGGGCGGCTATCCTGTGCCGCTGGAGAGCGATGCCAAGGGCAACAGCACCTTGTTCTTCCTCGTGCCTTATCCGGGGGCCTGCATCCACGTGCCGCCGCCTCCGCCGAACCAGCTGGTGCTGGTGCGCTACCCGAAAGGGCTGAAGATCGCCGATATCTACACGCCGCTGTGGGTGACCGGTACGCTGAAGATCGAGAAGGTCAGCAATGACCTGGCTGATGCGGCCTATGCGCTGGACGCGGGGAAGGTGAGGGTGGTCGAGGACGCCGATCTTTGAGCCCGACCCGCTCCTACGGACAGCGCGGTGTCCTGTCGAATCAGAGCGCTTCGCGGCCAATCACCACCCCCAGCACATGGCTGGCTCCAGGCTTGAGTTCCACCACGTCATCCCACACATTCGCCGTCTCCACGCACAGCATCCGCTGCCAGCCGTCGTCGGCCATGTCGGGCAGCTCGCGGGCGCGGTCGGTCCAAGGGTTCCAGATCACTGCACTGCGTGAGCCGGTGGCGTTCAAGGTGATGCGCCGCTTCCATTGTGGGTCGACGATCGCCAGGCGCTCGGGAGCGTTCAGGTAGATGCGGTCGGTCTCGCCGGCAAAGCCCAGCTTGCCTTGCTGGGTGCGCTGCTCCCAGCCCTCCAGGGTCTCGATATAGGGCAGCCCCTCGACGCCTTCCACGTGCACCTGGCGTACATCGCTGACGGCAAAGTAGCTGTGCAGTGCCTGGCTGAGCGTGACGCTGGCATCGCCCAGGTTGCGGCTGCAAAGCGAAACGTGCAGTTGTTCGCCGAGCTCGATCAGCAGGCGCAGCTCGACCTTGTGTGGCCAGTCTGGCAGTTGGCCTTGAGCCTCGGGCAGGTCGAACTCGATACGCAGGTTTTCACCGACTTCCTCGACGCCAAGCAACTGCCAGTCGCGTCCGCGCGCCAGGCCGTGGGCCGGTGCCTCGCTGCCGTGGTACATGGCCTTGACCGAATCGGGATTGCGCTGGAAGTTGCTGAACCATGGCCAGCATACCGGCACACCGGCGCGTACCGACTTGCCCTGGCGGAAGATCGCCTGGTCACTGAGCCACAGCAGGGGCTCGTCACCGATGGGCTGGTAGCTGAGAATCTGCGCGCCCTGCTGGGCGATGAGGAGTTCGGCATGCCGGCTGGTGATGCGCCAGCAGTTGAGTTCGCCGTGTTGCTCGGTGTCGACCTTGAAGGTTGCCATGCGCTCGTCTCGTTGATTGCAGGTGAGGCCGTTGGACCTCGAAGCCTGCAACGAGTTTACCGCGCGCCGGGCTCAGCGACGAGGTACGGAGCGGGTGCGGCCACTGCCGTCGATGGCCACGAAAACGAACACCGCTTCGGTGACCTTGCGCCATTCGCTGGACAGCGGGTCGTCGCTCCAGACCTCGACCATCATCTGGATCGAGCTGCGGCCGATCTCCAGGGTCTGCGTATAGAAGGACAGTTGCGCGCCCACGGCCACCGGCACCAGGAATGCCATGCGATCGATCGCCACGGTGGCCACACGGCCGCCAGCCACGCGGCTGGCCATGGCAGTACCGGCCAGGTCCATCTGGGCGACCAGCCAGCCGCCGAAGATATCGCCGAAGCCATTGGTTTCGCGCGGTAGCGCGGTAATCTGAAGGGCCAGGTCGCCCTGCGGGATAGGATCTTCTTGTTCGAGCTCAATCATGCCGTGGGGCCTCTGACCCGTGACGCTTCGTTGGTTGGCGCGGTGACGGACGCCCTGAAAAACGATTCAGCCAGAAACATACTACGCTGATTTCGCTCCGGTTGGCGGCCAAAGGGAAACTCTGCGAAACCGCCTGAACATAATGACCGGCGTTTTCGCACAACATCCCACATCGTAAACAACCTTTTCCTACGAAGAGCGCAGTATATAGACGGTATCGGCCAGCGACGACCGCACATTGGTGAATATCTGTAGAGTTTTTGTACCTCTATGAGCCATGCGCGGCAATTTGTTATCTTGCCCACTCCCGCGCCACAAGCCGCAGCACAAGCGGCCTGCCTTATAAGAGAACATCCATGACCTCCGTGCCGAGCAGTATCGAGCAGCCCTCGCGGCCGCTGACCCGCAGTGACTACAAGACCCTCTCACTGTCCGCCTTGGGCGGAGCTCTGGAGTTCTACGACTTCATCATCTTCGTGTTCTTCGCCACCGTGGTGGGCAAGCTGTTCTTCCCCGCCGAGATGCCCGAATGGCTGCGCCTGATGCAGACCTTCGGCATCTTCGCCGCAGGTTATCTGGCGCGCCCGCTGGGTGGCATCATCATGGCGCACTTTGGTGACCTGCTCGGGCGCAAGAAGATGTTCACCCTGAGCATCTTCATGATGGCCTTGCCCACCCTGATCATGGGCCTGCTGCCGACTTATGCACAGGTCGGCCTGTGGGCGCCGATCCTGCTGCTGTTGATGCGGGTGGTGCAGGGCGCCGCCATCGGTGGCGAGGTGCCGGGCGCCTGGGTGTTCGTCTCCGAGCACGTACCGGAGCGCAATACCGGCTATGCCTGCGGCACCCTGACTGCCGGCCTGACTGCCGGCATCCTGCTGGGGTCGCTGGTGGCAACCCTGATCAACACCGTCTACAGCCCTGAAGAGGTGGCCGACTACGCCTGGCGGATCCCCTTCCTGCTCGGCGGTGTGTTCGGCCTGTTCGCCGTGTATCTGCGTCGTTGGCTGCACGAGACCCCGGTGTTCGCCGAGATGCAGCAGCGCAAGGCGCTGGCCGAAGAGCTGCCGCTGCGTGCGGTACTGCGCGACCACCGTGGCGCGATCATCCTGTCGATGCTGCTGACCTGGTTGCTGTCGGCGGGCATCGTGGTGGTGATCCTGATGACCCCGGCGCTGCTGCAGAGCCTCTATCACGTCAGCCCCACCGATTCGCTCAAGGCCAACAGCCTGGCCATCGTGCTGCTCAGCCTGGGGTGCATCGGTGCCGGCAGCCTGGCCGACCGCTTCGGCGCAGGGCGGGTGTTCGTGATCGGCAGCCTGGCGCTGCTGGCTTCGTCGTGGGCGTTCTACCACAGCCTGCCGACCCGGCCTGACCTGCTGTTCCCGCTGTATGCCCTTACCGGACTGTTCGTCGGTCTGGTTGGCGCGGTGCCTTATGTGATGGTCAAGGCCTTCCCGGCGGTGGTGCGCTTCAGCGGGCTGTCGTTCTCCTACAACGTCGCCTACGCCATTTTCGGCGGCCTGACCCCGATGGTGGTGACCGCCCTGCTCAAATTCAGCCCGATGGCACCGGCCTACTATGTGGCTGGCCTGTGCGCTGTAGGGCTGCTGGTCGGGGTGTACCTGCTGATCAACAAGCGCTGAGTCGGGTTCCTGCGGCACCCGAAAGGCCATCCTCGGCAGCGATGATGGCCTTTCATCCATTTGTCACAATTAGGTCATATCGTGTTCATGCGGCCTGCCGATACTGGGCCCCGTTCCATCCAACACACCCAATATTCCTGCTAGGAGCAAGGCATGAAACTGAAGCGTTTGATGGCGGCCCTGACCTTTGCCGCCGCTGGCGTCGCTGCCGCCAACGCGGTCGCCGCTGTCGACCCTGCTATCCCGACCTACACCAAGACCACTGGCGTATCGGGCAACCTCTCCAGCGTCGGTTCCGACACCCTCGCGAACCTGATGACTCTGTGGGCCGAGGCCTACAAGAAGGAATATCCGAACGTAAACATCCAGATCCAGGCTGCCGGCTCGTCCACCGCGCCACCCGCGCTGACCGAAGGCACCGCCAACCTGGGCCCGATGAGCCGCAAGATGAAGGACGTGGAGCTGCAGGCCTTCGAGCAGAAGTACGGCTACAAGCCGACCGCCATCCCGGTCGCTGTCGACGCCCTGGCCGTGTTCGTGCACAAGGACAACCCGATCAAGGGCCTGACCATGGCTCAGGTCGACGCGATCTTCTCCTCCACCCGCCTGTGCGGTGGCAAGGCCGAGATCAAGACCTGGGGTGACGTCGGTGTGACCGGCGACCTGGCCAACAAGCCAATCCAGCTGTTCGGCCGCAACTCGGTATCGGGCACCTACGGCTACTTCAAGGAAGAAGCCCTGTGCAAAGGCGACTTCAAGCCTAACGTCAACGAACAACCTGGCTCGGCTTCGGTCGTGCAGTCGATCAGCTCCTCGCTGAACGGCATCGGCTACTCGGGTATCGGTTACAAGACCGCCAGCGTCAAGACCGTAGCCCTGGCCAAGAAGGAAGGCGGCGAGTTCATCGAAGATAACGAAGCCAACGCCCTGAACGGTACCTACCCGCTGTCGCGCTTCCTGTACGTGTACGTCAACAAGGCACCGAACAAGCCTCTGGCACCGCTGGAAGCCGAGTTCGTGAAGCTGGTCCTGTCGCAGGCAGGCCAGCAGGTCGTGGTGAAGGATGGCTACATCCCGCTGCCGGCCAAAGTGGTCGAGAAGACCCTGGGTGACCTGGGTCTGTCCCACAAGTAAGACGTGTTGCCCGGAAGGGGTGGGCCAGTGGGTCGGCCCCTTCCATGACTTTCCCCAGTCCGAAGCCAGGTCTCCTGAGCGGCGGGCTTTTTTGCGTCACTACACTGTCATGTTTCTGTCATACGGGACCGCTAGGGTGTGCGCATGAATGATCTGGCCAATTCCACAATGACCCCAAATTCCCCTCCCGTGCGCATTGATTTCAATACGCCCGAGCTGCAACGCAAGCGCCGCATGCGCGCGTTGAAGGACCGCCTGACCCGCTGGTATGTCCTGGTGGGCGGGCTTGCCGTATTGGCAGCCATTACCTTGATCTTCTTCTATCTGGCCTACGTGGTGCTGCCGCTGTTCCAGGGCGCCGAGCTGACCAGCAAGAAAGCCCTGGAGCCGACCTGGTTGCAGCAGGATGCCGGCAAGCCGCTGATGATCGCCCTCGAGGAGCAGAACCTCGTGGGCATGCGTGTTTCCGACAAGGGCCAGGCACTGTTCTTCGATACCAAGACCGGTGCCGAGATCAAGCGCGTCGACCTGCCGCTGCCGGCGGGCACCACGGTCAGTTCGATCGGTACCGACCAGCCGGGCAGTCCGCTGGTGGTGCTGGGGTTGTCCAATGGCCAGGCGCTGGTGTTCCACCACACCTACAAGATCACCTATCCGGACAACAAGAAGACCATCAATGCGGGTATCGACTACCCCTATGGTCAGGATCCTTTCGCCCTCGACGAACAGGGTCGTGCGCTGGAGCACGTGAGCGTCAACCTCAATGGCGACACCCTGCTGCTGGCCGGCTCCACCGGCGCGCAACTGCAGGTGATCGAGCTGTCGCGCACCGAAAACATGATGACCGGCGAGACCACCACCGAACAGAACCGCATCGCGCTGCCGCAGATGACCGAAACAGTGAAGAACATCTTCATCGACCCGCGCCAGCAGTGGTTGTACGTGGTCAACGGTCGCGCCACCGCCGATGTCTTCAGCCTGCGGGACAAGAGCCTCAACGGTCGCTACAAGCTGCTCGAAGATGGCAACGCCGAAATCACTGCCAGTGGCCAGCTGGTCGGTGGTATCTCGCTGATCTTCGGTGACTCCAAGGGTGGCCTGAGCCAGTGGTTCATGGCCCGCGACCCGGATGGCGAGTCGCGCTTCAAGCTGATCCGCAGCTTCCAGTTGGGCAAGGCACCGATCGCCCAGATCGACGCCGAGGAGCGGCGCAAGGGCTTCATCGCCCTGGACAACGACGGCAAGCTTGGTGTGTTCCACAGCACCGCGCACCGTACCCTGCTGGTCGAGCCGGTCGCCGATGGCGCCGGTGTGCTGGCCCTGTCGCCACGCGCCAACCGCATCATGATCGAAGAAGGCAGCAAGCTGCTGCCACTGAGTCTGCGCAACCCGCACCCTGAAGTGTCCTTCAGCGCGCTGTGGGGCAAGGTCTGGTACGAGAACTACGACGAGCCGAAGTACGTCTGGCAGTCGACCGCCTCCAACACCGATTTCGAACCCAAGCTGAGCCTGTCGCCGCTGACCTTCGGTACGCTCAAGGCCGCGTTCTACGCGATGATCCTGGCGGCACCCCTGGCCATTGCCGCGGCCATCTACACCGCCTATTTCATGGCCCCTGGCATGCGTCGCAAGGTCAAGCCGGTGATCGAGCTGATGGAAGCGATGCCGACGGTGATCCTCGGCTTCTTCGCCGGCCTGTTCCTGGCGCCGTATCTCGAAGGCCACCTGCCGGGCGTGTTCAGCCTGTTGCTGATCCTGCCGATCGGCATCCTGGTGGCGGGCTTCTCCTGGAGCCGCCTGCCAGAGTCGATCCGTCAGCGCGTCCCGGATGGCTGGGAGGCGGCGATCCTGATCCCGGTGATCCTGGCGATCGGCTGGTTCGCGCTGTCCATGAGCCCGTTCCTGGAGAGCTGGTTCTTCGGCGGCGACATGCGCCTGTGGATCAGCCACGACATGGGCATTACCTACGACCAGCGCAACGCCCTGGTGGTCGGTATCGCCATGGGCTTCGCAGTGATTCCGAACATCTACTCGATCGCCGAAGACGCCGTGTTCAGTGTGCCGCGCAGCCTCACCCTCGGCTCGCTGGCGCTGGGCGCGACGCCTTGGCAGACCCTGACCCGCGTGGTCATCCTCACCGCAAGCCCGGGCATCTTCTCGGCGCTGATGATCGGCATGGGCCGGGCGGTGGGCGAGACCATGATCGTGCTCATGGCCACCGGCAACACCCCGGTGATGGAACTGAACCTGTTCGAGGGCATGCGCACCCTGGCCGCCAACGTGGCCGTGGAGATGCCCGAGTCGGAAGTCGGCGGCAGCCACTATCGTGTGCTGTTCCTCGCCGCCCTCGTGCTGCTGATGTTCACCTTCATCATGAACACCTTGGCCGAGCTGATTCGCCAGCGTCTGCGCAAGAAATACTCGTCGCTTTGATAGAAAGGTAGAGATCCGTGAAAAAGGATTCCCTCAAAGGCTGGTTCAAGAGCGGTGCGCCGGGCGTGTGGATCAGCGGTGGCGCGGTCGCCATGGCGGTGATCATGACCGTCGGCCTGCTCGCCGTGATCGCTGTGCGCGGCCTGGGCCACTTCTGGCCGGCCGACCTGGTCCAGGCCACCTACAAGGTGCCCGGCCAGGCCGATCATGTGATCGTCGGCGAAGTGGTGCAGAAGGAAGAAGTCCCGCGCGAGCGCCTCAAGAGCGCTGGCCTGCCGGTACCTGACCAGGGGCCGGAGTTCATGACCCGCGAGCTGGTCAAGGTCGGAAACCGCGACCTCAACGGCAGCGACTTCACCTGGCTGGTGGGCGAATGGCTGGTGGACCAGAGCAAGCCTGCCGACCTGATTGCCTTGGAGCGCCGCGAGTGGGGCAACTTCTATGGTTACCTGGTCAGCGTCAAGGAAGAAGGCCGTGTGGTCGCCGAAGGCCCGAGCGCCTGGAACGAACTGCAGAGCCGCCTCAAGCGCGCCAGCGACCTGAACGACCAACTGGTGTCGCTCGAGAAGAAAGACATCGGCTCCATCAACCACGGCCTCGAACGCCTGCGCCTGCACAGCCGCAAGCTGGAACTGCAGGGCAAGCTGGATGCGGCCGCCCAGGCCGATATCGAGTCTGAACGCGCAGAGCTGAACAGCCGCTACAAGACCATCGAGGAGCGTCTGACCGGCCTGCACCAGGCCTTCGCCCGCGACAGCCTGGTGGCCCGCGACGCCAACGGCCGCCAGGTGGAGATCAACCTGAGCAAGGTGGTGCATGCCATCCAGCCGAACGGCATGTCGGCGATGACCAAGATGGGCGCCTACTTCAGCAAGGTCTGGGAGTTCCTCAGCGACGACCCGCGTGAAGCCAACACTGAAGGCGGGATCTTCCCGGCCATCTTCGGCACGGTGATGATGACCCTGATCATGGCCGTGATCGTCACCCCCTTTGGCGTGCTGGCGGCGGTCTACCTGCGCGAATACGCCAGGCAAGGCCCGGTTACGCGGCTGATCCGCATCGCGGTGAACAACCTGGCCGGCGTGCCGGCGATCGTCTATGGCGTATTCGGCCTGGGCTTCTTCGTGTACGTGCTGGGTGGCTCGATCGACCGGCTGTTCTTCCCCGAATCGCTACCGGCACCTACGCTGGGCACGCCAGGCTTGTTGTGGGCCTCGCTGACCCTGGCGCTGCTGGCGGTTCCTGTGGTGATCGTCGCCACTGAAGAAGGCCTGGCGCGGATTCCGCGTACCGTGCGCGAGGGCTCGTTGGCCCTGGGTGCGACCAAGGCCGAGACGCTGTGGAAAATCGTACTGCCGATGGCCAGCCCGGCGATGATGACCGGCATGATTCTCGCCGTGGCGCGCGCCGCAGGCGAGGTGGCGCCGCTGATGCTGGTGGGTGTAGTGAAACTGGCGCCATCGCTGCCGGTGGACGGCAACTACCCTTACCTGCACCTCGACCAGAAGATCATGCACCTGGGCTTCCACATCTACGACGTCGGCTTCCAGAGCCCCAACGTCGAGGCCGCGCGACCGCTGGTCTACGCCACGGCGCTGCTGCTGGTACTGGTGATCGCGACCCTCAACCTCTCGGCGGTGTGGATCCGTAACCACCTGCGCGAGAAGTACAAGGCGCTCGACAGCTGATCCTGATTGCAAGTGAGCCGCCCACGGTATGGGCGGCCCTTCGAAACGAATTGATAGCGTATGGAGTTGACCATGCAGCAAGAATCCCACTCCCACGGCATCGACATGTCGGCCCTGGGCCGCGACAAGCAGAGCCTGCGCCTGGCCGAAGAGACCGTGGCCATCGAAGTCCCGGGCCTGTCGCTGTTCTACGGCGACAAGCAGGCGCTGTTCGATGTACAGATGAACATCCCCAAACAGCGCGTGACCGCCTTCATTGGCCCGTCCGGCTGCGGCAAGTCCACGCTGCTGCGCACCTTCAACCGCATGAACGACCTGGTCGATGGTTGCCGCGTGGAAGGCGCCATCAACCTGTACGGCAACAACATCTACCGCAAGGGCGAAGATGTGGCCGAGTTGCGTCGCCGGGTGGGCATGGTGTTCCAGAAGCCCAACCCGTTCCCCAAGACCATCTACGAGAACGTGGTCTACGGCCTGCGTATCCAGGGTATCAACAAGAAGCGCGTGCTCGACGAAGCGGTCGAGTGGGCGCTCAAGGGCGCAGCGCTGTGGGATGAGGTCAAGGACCGCCTGCACGACTCGGCGCTGGGGCTGTCCGGTGGTCAGCAGCAGCGTCTGGTGATCGCCCGTACCATCGCCGTGGAGCCCGAGGTCCTGCTGCTCGACGAGCCTTGCTCGGCACTGGACCCGATTTCCACGCTGAAGGTCGAAGAGCTGATCTACGAGCTGAAGTCCAAGTACACCATCGTCATCGTGACCCACAACATGCAGCAGGCGGCGCGCGTCTCCGACTACACCGCCTTCATGTACATGGGCAAGCTGATCGAATTCGGTGATACCGACACGCTCTTCACCAATCCGGCGAAGAAGCAGACCGAAGACTACATTACCGGGCGTTACGGCTAGCAGCGCGGCGATTCGGCGCCCCGACAAGCCCGCTCCTACAGGATTCAGGGACTAGAGAACGATGATCAACAAAGAAAGCCTTACCCATCACATCTCCCAGCAGTTCAACGCCGAGCTCGAGGAAGTGCGCAGCCACCTGCTGGCGATGGGGGGCCTGGTCGAGAAGCAGGTCAACGATGCCGTGACTGCGCTGATCGAAGCCGATTCGGGCCTGGCCCAGCAGGTGCGTGAGGTCGATGAACAGATCAACCAGATGGAGCGCAACATCGACGAGGAATGCGTACGCATCCTCGCCCGTCGCCAGCCTGCGGCGTCCGACCTGCGTCTGATCATCAGCATCTCCAAGTCGGTGATCGACCTGGAGCGCATCGGTGACGAGTCGACCAAGATCGCCCGCCGCGCCATTCAACTGTGCGAGGAAGGCGAGTCGCCCCGTGGCTACGTCGAAGTGCGTCATATCGGCGACCAGGTGCGCAACATGGTTCGCGATGCACTGGACGCCTTCGCCCGTTTCGACGCCGAGCTGGCACTGTCGGTGGCCCAGTACGACAAGACCATCGACCGCGAATACAAGACCGCGCTGCGCGAGCTAGTCACCTACATGATGGAAGACCCCCGTTCGATCTCGCGGGTGTTGAGCGTCATCTGGGCCCTGCGCTCGCTGGAGCGTATCGGCGACCACGCCCGCAATATCTCGGAGCTGGTGATCTACCTGGTGCGTGGCACCGATGTACGCCACATGGGCCTCAAGCGCATGAAGGCCGAGGTCGAGGGCGACACTTCCGGCGCTGCCGAAAAGGCTAATGTTCCGGGCGAATCGGACGATAAGTAATATTGCTCCCGAGCATCAACGCCCGGCCTCGTCCGGGCGTTTTCGTTTGTGGCAGATACAGCAGGCACCCGCGAACAGTCTTGAAACGTCCCGGCGTGACCAGTGGTTTGGCAAATTGCCATCAGTCGGCGGTATGCTAGTCGGGATTCAAGAGGAGTATCGATGAGTAAAGTCAATGTGCTGGTCGTGGACGATGCGCCGTTCATCCGCGACCTGGTGAGGAAGTGCCTGCGAAATGCCTTCCCGGGCATGGTCATCGAAGACGCGGTCAATGGCCGCAAGGCCATGGCCATGCTGAGCAAGGAACGTTTCGACCTGGTCCTGTGCGACTGGGAGATGCCGGAGATGTCCGGCCTCGAACTGCTGACCTGGTGTCGCCAGCAGGAAGAAATGAAAGCCCTGCAGTTCATCATGGTGACCAGCCGTGGTGACAAGGAAAACGTGATTCAGGCCATTCAGGCTGGCGTCTCCGACTTCGTTGGCAAGCCGTTCACCAACGAACAGTTGCTGACCAAGGTGAAGAAGTCCCTGGCCAAGATCGGCAAGCTCGAGGCCCTCGTGGCGGGAGCGCCGGCGCGAGTCAATTCGGCCTTTGCCAACGATTCGCTGAGTGCCCTGACCGGCGGCAAGCCTGAAGCCGTGAAGGTCGCGCCAACGCCTGCGCCGGCTGCCGCTAGCAAACCGCTGATCAGCGCACCGCCACCGCAGAGCGCTGCCGCCGCAGCCCAGTCCGGGCGAGGTCAGGGGCAGCTGCGCCTTTCCAGCGGTACTCAGCCCTGCGTGATCAAGGCCCTCAGCCTCAAGGAAGCGCTGTTGGTGGTGCGCCGCAGTGCTGCCCTGCCGCAGGTGCTCGAAGGTGCGGTGCTCGATCTGGAGCAGGGTGAGAACGCCGAGGTCGCACGGTTGAACGGTTACCTGCATGCCATCGCCGCGCTCGAGCCCAAGCCTGAGAGCGACTGGCTGCAACTGACGTTCAAGTTCGTCGATCAGGATGCACAGAAGCTCGATTACCTGTCGCGATTGATCGCCCGCGGTACTGCGCAGAAGCACTTCACGCCGGGCGGTTGATCCGCTGTTCCACCCTCCGGTGAGAGCGGCAAAAGGCCGCTCTTACCGCGTCAGATCCGAAGCAGTCACCCGACCAGCTGTCATTCCCCCGGGATAACTCGTTGCTAGGCTCAAGACATAACAACTGTCAAAAAGCCACCATCATGCGCGCCTGCCTGTTGCTGTCCCTGCTCTTGGCTTCGGCACCGGGCATGGCCATGACCCTCTACAGCACCACCGACACCTTCGGCGTGGCGTCCTATTCCTACCAGCCCAGCCCCGGTGCACGGGCAATGGCCTTGCGCGAGCCGATGGTCGAGCGTCTCGACGATCAGGTCCGTCTGCAGCCCGAAACCTTTGCCGGGGGCGTGCGTTTCCTGGCGCGCAATGATCTGTTCGCCCCAGTGGAAGTCGAACTGCGTCTGGAAGGCCTTGGCAACGCCCGCGACGGTAACGCGCCGCGTATCGTGCGACGGGTGCTGGCGCCGCGCTCCACACAGGTGCTGAGCGTGTTGCTGGCGCGTTCCGGCGGCCAACTGAAATACCGCGCCAAGCTGCGTCACGCCCTCGGCGACCCCGCGCAGCGCCCGCAAGCCTACCGCTATCCCTTTCCGTGGCGCGGCGGTCCGTTCCGGCTGAGCCAAGGGCCCAACGGCCGCTTCAGCCATTTTGGCGCGAAGGGCCGCTATGCCATGGACATCGCCATGCCAGAGGGCACGCCGATCATTGCCGCTCGGGGCGGCGTGGTGATCAAGGTGGAGAACCGCCAGAGCGGACGTGGCAACAACCCTTCGGGCAACTTCGTGCGGATCCTGCACGCAGACGGCACCATGGGGGTGTACCTGCACTTGATGCGGGGTTCCGTGGTGGTGAGCGAGGGTCAGCGGGTGGGGCAGGGTGAGATGCTGGGCAAGTCTGGCAACACCGGCAACAGCAGCGGGCCACACCTGCATTTCGTGGTGCAGCGCAACGTGGGGCTGGCGCTGGAGTCGATTCCCTACCGTTTCGACCGTCCGATTGGCGGACTACCGGACTTCACGGCAGGGAATCCATGAACAGCGTCGTCAGTCGAGCTTCAGCACCTTGGCCAGGACGATCTTCGGCCCTTTCATCTTCTTGATGATGATGCGCAGGCCTTCGACTTCCAGCACTTCCTCTTCCTCGGGCACGCGCTTGAGCGACTCGTAGACCAGGCCTGCGAGGGTCTCGGCCTCGATGTGGTCAAGGTCGACGCCCAGCAGGCGTTCGACCTTGAACAGCGGCGTGTCGCCCCGCACCAGCAGCTTGCCCGGCTGATAGGCAAGGATGCCGCGTTCGGCCTTGCGGTGTTCGTCCTGGATATCGCCGACCAGCACTTCCAGCACGTCTTCCATGGTCAGGTAACCGATCACCTTGCCATCGGCTTCCTCGACCAGCACGAAATGCGCACCGCCCTTGCGGAACTGCTCGAGCAGCTGCGACAGCGGCATGTGTCGCGATACGCGTTCCAACGGCCGCGCCAGGTCTTCCAGGTCGATGCTTTCAGGAAGGTGGTCCAGCTCGGCCAGCTCCAGCAGCAGGTCCTTGATGTGCAGCAGGCCGGTGAACTCTTCGCGCTCGGCGTCGTACACCGGGTAGCGGCTGAACTTGTGGCGACGGAACATCGCCAGGATGTTCTTCAGCGGCGCCTTGGCATCGAGCACCACCATGTCTTCACGGGAGTTGGCCCAGTCGACCACCTCCAGCTCACCCATTTCCACCGCCGAGGCCAGCACGCGCATGCCCTGGTCGCTCGGGTCCTGGCCGCGGCTGGAGTGCAGGATCAGCTTGAGCTCTTCACGGCTGTAGTGGTGCTCATGGTGCGGCCCGGGCTCGCCCTGGCCGGCGATGCGCAGGATGGTGTTGGCGCTGGCGTTGAGCAGGTAGATCGCCGGGTACATCAGCCAGTAGAAGAGGTACAGCGGTACTGCCGTCCACAGCGACAGCAGCTCGGGCTTGCGGATCGCCCAGGATTTGGGCGCCAGTTCGCCGACCACGATGTGCAGGTACGAGATCACGAAGAAGGCGACGAAGAACGACACGGCCTTGATCAGTTCCGGGCTGTCGACGCCCAGATAGGCCAGCAGCGGTTCGAGCAGGTGGGCGAAGGCCGGCTCTCCGACCCAGCCCAGGCCAAGCGAGGCCAGGGTGATGCCCAATTGGCAGGCCGACAGGTAGGCGTCGAGCTGGTTGTGTACCTTGCGCAGGATGCTGCCGCGCCAGCCGTGCAGCTCGGCGATGGATTCGACGCGGGTTGAGCGCAGCTTGACCATGGCGAACTCGGCGGCAACGAAGAAGCCGTTGAGCACTACCAGGAACAGGGCAAAGAGAATCATGCCGAAATCGGCGAATAGAGAAGCGAGGCTGATACCAGGGGAAGGGTCCATGATGGAGTTTTTACGGGGTCCGTCTTTGAAAGAGAGAGAAAAAAAGTGCCAGCTCTAGCTGGCACAGGGGATCCAATGTAGCGGCTGAAGCTGCAAAAGCAAAGGGGATGGTTTTTGCTCGCCGATTCTCAGCTGCGATTTGCCGCCAATTGTGCCGGCGCAAAATGACAGGTGAACGTGCTGCCATGACCCGGCACGCTACTGATTTCCAGCTTGCCGCGATGGCGCATCAGCACATGCTTGACGATCGCCAGGCCCAGCCCGGTGCCGCCTGTGTTGGAGGCACGGCTGGAGTCGACGCGGTAGAAGCGTTCGGTCAGGCGCGGCAGGTGCTTGGCGTCGATGCCCACCCCCGAGTCCTGCACGCTCAGGTGTGCCCCCTGCTCGTCGGCCCACCAGCGGATGCGAATGGTGCCTTCCTCCTGGGTGTACTTCACTGCGTTGAACACCAGGTTGGAGAAGGCGCTGCGCAGTTCCGATTCGCTGCCTTTCAGGCGCAGGCCCGGCGCGGCCTCCAGGGAGATGTTCTGGCGCTTGGGCCCGGACAGCGCCTGGGCGTCACCCTTGATCGACTGCAGCAAAGTATCCACCGCCACCGGCTGGTTGTCCGAGGGATAGTCGGTCGCTTCCAGCTTGGCCAGCAGCAGCAGGTCGTTGAGCAGGGTCTGCATGCGCGAGCCTTGCTGGCTCATCTGCTGCAGCGCGCGAGCCCAGCGCGGGTTCACGTCCTCGACGTTGTCCAGCAGCGTCTCGAGATAGCCGGCGATCACCGTCAGCGGCGTGCGCAGTTCGTGTGAGACGTTGGCGACGAAGTCCTTGCGCATCTGTTCGAGCTGGTGGATGCGGGTTACATCGCGCACCAGCATCAGGTGCTCGTTGTTGCCGTAGCGGGTGATGTGCAGTTGCACGCGCAGGCGGTCGTTGATCGGTGAGGGGATTTCCAGCGGTTCGACGTAGTTTTCCGCTTCGAAGTATTCCTTGAAGCGCGGATGACGGACCAGGTTGGTGACCGGTTGTCCGCCATCCTGGGGCGTCTTGAAGCCCAGCAGGGTCTCGGCGGCGCGGTTCCACCACTCCAGGTTGCCATCGCTGTCGAGCATGATCACCGCATCGCGCAGGGCAGCGGTGGACTCCTGGACTCGGTCGATCACCGCTTGCAGGCGCCCGCGGACACGCTGGTCGCGGCGCTGCAGGTGGTAGATGCTGTCGAACACTTCGCCCCACAGCCCGTAGCCGTCCGGCGGCGCCTCGTCGGGCTGGTGGTTGCGCAGCCATTCGTGCAGGCGCAGCAACTGCTTCAGGGTCCAGCCCAGGTAAAGCGCCAGGCCAACCGCCAGGCTCCAGCCGTATTGCCCGCTGATCAGCCCGCCGAGCAGGCAGACGCTGATCAGCAGGAGCAGGTGGCGAATCAGGGTCGCGTGCCAGTTCGGGTTCAATTCACAGTCCTTGTACAGCGGCTTGCAGTGAAGCGTGCGGGCGCGTCAGCTCTTGGTCGAGAAACGGTAGCCGGTGCCGCGGACGGTTTGTACCAGATTTTCGTAGGCTTCACCCAGCGCCTTGCGCAGGCGACGGATGTGCACGTCGACGGTGCGCTCCTCGACATAGACGTTGCCGCCCCAGACCTGGTCGAGCAGCTGGCCACGGGTGTAGGCGCGCTCCTGGTGGGTCATGAAGAACTGCAGCAGGCGGTATTCGGTCGGGCCCATCTCGGCGGGTTTGCCGTCGATGGTGACGCGGTGGCTGATCGGGTCGAGCAGCAGGCCGCCGACTTCGATCGGTGCCTCGCTGTCGCTCGGGCCGGTGCGGCGCAGCACGGCCTTGAGGCGGGCCACCAGCTCGCGGGGCGAGAACGGCTTGGTGATGTAGTCGTCGGCACCGACTTCCAGGCCCTGGATCTTGTTGTCCTCTTCGCCCTTGGCGGTGAGCATGATGATCGGGATGTCCCCGGTCAGCTCGTCGCGCTTGAGACGGCGTGCCAGTTCGATGCCGGAGGTGCCGGGCAGCATCCAGTCCAGCAGGATCAGGTCCGGCTTGCGGTCGACGATGATGGCGTGGGCCTGCTGGGAGTTCTCTGCCTCGAGGCAGTCGTAGCCGGCCATTTCCAATGCAACGGCGATCATCTCGCGAATAGGCGCTTCGTCGTCGACGATCAGAATGTTCCTGCCAACCATGCTCAAAACTCTCCCATCTATGATGTCTTGGCCCGCATTAGATAACGGAATTATTGCAGCTGTGTGACAGGGCGTTGGCCGTTCTGGCGACATTGCATGACTGCGCTAGGCTTCACAGGGCCGCTGCGGCGGTGTTTCTCCTTCTTCCCCCCGACACGATGGTGATTCCAATGACACGACATACGCTGAGCTGGATGGCCCTTTTCGCTGCGCTGGCATTGCCGGGGGTGGCGTCGGCGCACCACGCGATGGAGAAGGACGGCATGTGGGTCGACCATGCCGGCATGACCCTGTACACCTTCGATAAGGATGCCGGAGGCAAGTCGATGTGCAACGGTGATTGCGCAACCAACTGGCCGCCGCTGCTGGTCAAGGCCGAGGATGAAGCGGCCAAGGACAAGTGGACGGTGATCGAGCGCGATGATGGCAAGAAGCAGTGGGCCTATGATGGCAAGCCGCTGTACACCTTCATCAAGGACAAGAAAGCCGGGGACAAGACCGGTGATGGCGTGAAGGATGTCTGGCATATCGCCAAACCCTGACGCGTGGTCGGTCTTTGTGGGAGCGGGCTTGCCCCGCGATTGCGTCAGTGAATTCACCAGTGTAATCGCGCGGCAAGTCGCAGCGGCGAACCGCTGCGCTCCCTTCAGCGCAGCGCGTAGTCCAGCACCACGCCGATGAAGATCAGCAGGCCCGCCCAGTGGTTGTGCAGGAACGCCTTGAAGCAGGCATCGCGATCCAGCGTGCGGGTCGACCAGAACTCCCAGGCGAAGCATGCCAATGCGCCCAACAGGCCCAGGTGGAACCAGCCACCCAGTTCGAAGTGGTTGCCGGCCAGCAACAGGCAGCCGAGCGACAGCACCTGCAAGGTCAGGATGATCACCCGATCGGCCTCGCCGAAGAGGATCGCCGTGGATTTCACGCCGATCTTCAGGTCGTCGTCGCGATCGACCATCGCATAGTAGGTATCGAAGGCTACCGTCCACAGCAGGTTGGCGATGTACAGCAGCCAGGCCGCCGCTGGCAACTCACCCCCCGCGGCGGTGAAGGCCATGGGGATGCCCCATGAATAAGCGGCACCCAGCACCACCTGCGGGTAGTAGGTGTAGCGCTTCATGAACGGGTAGCAGAACGCCAGGGCAACGCCGCCAAACGACAGCCACACGGTGCTGGCGTTGGTGCACAGCACCAGCAGGAAACTGATGCCGGTCAGCACCACGAACAGCATCACCGCTTCGCGCGGCTTTATCCGGCCGCTGGCCAGGGGGCGATCGGCGGTGCGCTTGACGTGGCCGTCGACCTTGCGGTCGGCGAAGTCATTGATCGCGCACCCCGCCGCGCGCATCAGCGCAACTCCGAGGCCGAAGATCAGCACGTTGGCCAGGGTTGGTGCACCCTTGGCGGCGATCCACACGGCCGCGAGCGTAGGCCACAGCAACAGGTAGATGCCGATGGGACGGTCCAGGCGGCTGAGCTGGACGAAGTCCCAGGCTCTGGGGTGCAGGCGGTTGAGCGACTTGAGCAGCTGCAGGTACATCAGGGCGATACCTCCTTGTCCGCCTGCCACATCGCTGGCAGGAATACCTCGGCGACCAGCAGGTCCAGGCCATCGCGTTCGAAGCGCGAACGGCGGCCCCAGAGGTTGGCGCTGGCAACCTCCGTCGGCATCCACGCCTGTGGGTACGTACACACCTCGATGGGGTGGCGAATGAACGCCTGGTCGCAGAACAGCAATTCGCCGAGCGAGCGGCTGCCCAGGGTCTCCAGATCAAGACCGCCGCGCTCCAAGGCTTCGCGGCTGGCGACGCTGCGGGCGAATACCCAAGGCTGGTCATGGCCGCGCAGATAGACTTCACGCACCCAGCCCTGCGCGCCTGGCGCAAGATTCAGGGCGAGGCATTCGTCGTCACGCAGTGGTTGCCAGCCTTCGAACAGCGGCGTCACGCAGAAGTGGTCGTGGGAGAGGCGGGTCAGGCGACGGGTCAGGGAGCCTTCGTCGAACAGCCAGTCGAGGGTGCGCTGGTCGAGGTCGCTCGCCAGCTGTGAATACGCCAGCCACGCGACAGCGGCTGCTTGCGGGGATTCGTACGACACGTCGGTATGCTTGTTACATCCAGAGAGGCGGCGAGCTTAGCATGATTGCCGGGTTTGCTTGCATACTGCCGGCCGGGCCAGTACAAAGCCCGTCATGAATTGCGCGGTGAGTGCTTCGCGGGGCAGCCCGCTCCTAAGCAGGGGCGGGTTCAACCGTGAGAGGGCCATCAGCGGCAACACAACGCCTGACCGAGGAACCCTGATGAAGAAGTGGCAATGCATTGTCTGTGGCCTGATCTACGACGAGGCCGAGGGCTGGCCGGACGACGGGATCGCTCCAGGCACCCGCTGGGAAGACGTGCCGGAAGATTGGCTGTGCCCCGATTGTGGTGTAGGCAAGAGCGACTTCGAAATGATCGCCATCGGCTGATCGACGACCCCCTGCAAGAGGAAGCACGACATGACGTCCCCTGTGGTGATCATCGGCACTGGCCTTGCGGGCTATAACCTGGCCCGGGAATTTCGCAAGCTCGACGCTGACACGCCGCTGTTGCTGATCACCGCCGACGACGGTCGCTCCTATTCCAAACCGATGCTCTCCACCGGCTTTGCCAAGCACAAGGACGCCGACGGCCTGTGCATGGCCGAGCCGGGCGCCATGGCCGAGCAGCTCAAGGCCGAGATTCGTACCCATACCCGTATCAGCGGCATCGACCCTGGTCACAAGCGTTTGTGGATCGGCGAGGAGGCGGTGCAATACCGCGACCTGGTGTTGGCCTTGGGTGCGCAGACGGTACAGGTGCCGATCGAGGGCGACGGCACCGAGCTGGTCTTTCCGATCAACGACTTGGAAGACTACGCGCGCTTTCGTGCCGCCGCCGCGGGCAAGCGGCGCGTGTTGCTGCTGGGTGCCGGGCTGATCGGCTGCGAGTTCGCCAACGATCTGACCCTCGGCGGCTACCAGTGCGACGTGGTGGCGCCCTGTGAGCAGGTGATGCCGACCTTGTTGCATCCTGCTGCCGCCAGTGCGGTGCAGGCTGGCCTGGAAGGGCTGGGCGTGCGCTTCCATCTGGGCCCGGTGCTGACCCGCCTGCAGCGCACCGGCGGCGGTCTCGAGGCTCACTTGTCCGACGGCAGCGTGATTGCCTGTGATCTGGTGGTCTCGGCCATCGGCCTGCGACCGCGTACAGACCTTGCCGCCGCTGCCGGGCTGCAGGTGAACCGGGGGGTGGTGGTGGATCGCCAACTGCGGACCTCCCACGCGAACATCTTCGCCCTGGGCGATTGCGCCGAAGTGGATGGCATCAACCTGCTCTACGTCATGCCGCTGATGGCTTGCGCCCGCGCGCTGGCGCAGACGCTCGCCGGCAACCCCACGGGTGTGAACTATGGCCCGATGCCTGTCACGGTAAAGACGCCCGCGTGCCCGCTGGTTGTTTCGCCAGCACCGATGGGCCGAGAGGGAACCTGGCAGGTCGAAGGGCAGGGCAGCGACCTGAAAGTGCTGTGCTACAGCGCCGATGGCCAGTTGCTGGGCTATGCCCTCACGGGGTCGGCGGTGTTGGAAAAGCTGGCGCTGAATCGGCAGCTTCCGCCTCTAATGGCCTGAATGCCGTTCGAACTGTCGTATTTGGCCTGTTCTTGGCGCGACAATGGCCGCTCAGACACTGGCGCGGCCACGGTGAGCGTGCCATTCTCACTTCCGTCTGCCGCAGATTAGAGCCTGCGGCGCCTTGGGCGCTGCTTTCGCAGGTAGCACGGCATAACAACAAAAATCCCGTCAAAGAGGCTTCACTATGCGTAAACCAGAACTCGCCGCCGTCATCGCCGAAAAGGCCGATCTGACCAAGGAAAAGGCCAATCAGGTGCTGAACGCGATTCTCGACAGCATCACTGGCGCGCTCGACAAGGATACCGTCACCCTGGTCGGTTTCGGCACCTTCGAGAAGCGTCACCGCGGCGCGCGCACCGGCAAGAACCCACAGACTGGTCAACCGGTGAAGATCAAGGCCAGCAACACTGTTGCCTTCAAACCTGGCAAGAACCTGCGTGACAGCGTCAACGTTCCCGCCAAGCCAGCCAAGAAAGGCAAGTGATCGATTCCTGACACTCCAGTGTCATCCGAACGGGCGCCCCAGGGCGCCCGTTGTGCTTTCTGGCATGCAGAAACAATGCGGCGAGCTGGCGTAAAAAGTTTAAGAAAGGGATAAACTGCGCGCTTCAGTCATATTTCAATCGAGGCGCGCTGATGAAGTTTCGCTTTCTTCTCTGGGCCATGGGGCTGTTGATGGCCAGGGCCAGCCGTAACAACCCGGCGTTCCAGCAGCAACTGCGCGACAAGGACCTGGTGTTCCAGATGCAGACCTTGGATGGCAAAGTGGCCCGGCATTTCACGGTGAGTGGTGAGCGCATCAGCAGCAAGGGTGGCCTGCACCCTCAACCGGCCTTTGCCATCGCCTTCAAGGATGCCGCGTTCGGCTTTGCCACCTTGCAGGCTGGCAACAAGCAGTTGGCGTTCATGCAGGGGATTCAGGACAAGAACATCCAGATCAAGGGCAACCCGGCATTGGTGATCTGGTTTCAGGGGCTGATGAAATACCTCAAGCCTCGCAAGAAAAAGGCCTGAATCCGCCTGTGTAGGAGCGGGCAAACCCGCTCGTGCCAGTCAATGTGGGGCCTGGAACTGCGAGGCCAGTTCGCGCAGCAGCGCTTCGGCTTCCAGCACCTTGCTCACTACGTCCTCCGCCTTGTCGCGGGTCAGCCCAAGGCGTTCGAGCAGCGCCTCCGGAATTTCTTCCTGCGGCCCTGAGCCAATGCCCCGGGAACGCAACAGCGACGTGGCCAGGCACACGAGGTTCGGGTAGGCCGAATACTCACCTTCATAGCTCGGATCGTGCTGGAAGCGCAGCGCCGCGGACAGCTCATCCGGCATGTCCCACAGCTTCATCAGCCAGGCGCCGATCTGCTCGCGGCTGATGCCCAGCAGGTGCTGCTCGACATAGCTGTGGTACAGGTGCGGGTTGACCTCAAGATGACGACAGATCAACGAGAAATGCGGCGGGAACACGTGGGCCAGCAGCAGATAGCCGAAGTTGTGCAGCAGCCCCGCCAGGTAGGTGAGACCGGCTTCGGGGCGTTCGGCGCGCGGCATGGCGCGGGTCAGGCCTTCGATCACTGCGGCTGTGTAGATCGACTGCTGCCAGTAAGGCGTGGCCTGCTGCGGATGGTCTTTCGGTAGGCTCAGGGTCTTGCCCAGGGCCAGGCCCAGCGCAAGATTGATCACCAGGTCGAAGCCCAGCACGCGAACGATGGCATCTTCCACCGAGCGGATCTTGCCGGGTGACGCGTAGTAGGGCGATGCGGCCCAGCTCACCACCTGTGCGGCCAGTGCCGGGTCGGTTTCGACCACGCCGGTGATGTCGTCAACGCTGGCGTTGGGGTCGACGCGCAGCTTGATGATCTTCTGCGCGGTGTCGGCCAGTGGCGGGATCTCGATGGTCTGCTCCAGGCGCTGCTGGATGCGGCGGGCAGTGAAGGCCTGGACCGCGTTGGAGATTTCCTTGGTGTCGTCGTGGGGGCGGTCGAGGTTGCGCTGGATGCTTTCGACTTCAAGACCAAAGCTTCCGGCGCTGGCCTTGCTCAGCATGCGCTTGAAGTTGTCGCGGGCCACTTCCAATAGCAGCCCAGCCTCACCGGACTGGATCAACAGGCTATCGGCGTTGAGCAGCCGTTCGTCGTACAGGCACGGTGAGCTGGTCAGGGCCGGGATTGCCGGCAAGGCCTTGAGCTGGTGCTTGTCGAGCATCTTCTTCAATCGCTCCAGCGGCACGGCCTTGAGTTTGCGACCGGTCAGCTCTTCCAGGCGCTGCAGGTCCAGCAGATGGCTTTGTGGGAACAGCACCATGAGCGCGCCGACCTCATCGTCCAGCAGAACGGCCTGGACGCGCGATTTCGCGGGCAGCCGCGGGTGTTCGGACACCTCGCGATAGGCTACGCCGAGCTTTTCCAGCAGCAGTCGGATGACCGACGGAGCGTGCGGGGTTGCGGTGTCCAAGGCCACTTCAGTCATGGGCTGTTTCCAAAGGTGTCTTTTTAAACGCGAAGTATAACCATCCTGAGCCCCGAGCTGGGGCACGAATGGGACCGGTGTCACACTTGGCCGTATTGTTGGCCGTGACGCAGCCACCGATCCAGTAGCGGGCTGACATGATCGGGCCAGCGTGCCAGCAATGCCTGTGCGGCGTCGCGTACTGCGGGCAGCAGGTCGGCGTCACGCATCAGGTCGGCGACCTTGAATTGCAGCAGGCCGGTCTGGCGGGTGCCGAGCATTTCGCCGGGGCCGCGCAGCTCAAGATCCTTCTCGGCGATGACGAAGCCATCGTTGGTCTCGCGCATGATCCCTAAGCGTTCGCGGCCGATCTGTGACAGTGGCGGGTGATAGAGCAGCACGCAATGGCTGACGGCGCTACCCCGACCGACCCGGCCACGCAGCTGGTGAAGCTGGGCCAGGCCCAGGCGTTCAGGGTTTTCGATGATCATCAGGCTGGCGTTGGGCACGTCCACCCCCACCTCGATCACCGTGGTGGCCACCAGCAATTGCAGATGGCCGGCCTTGAACTCGGCCATCACCGCGGCTTTTTCCGCAGGCTTCATGCGCCCGTGGATCAGGCCCACACGCAGCTCGCCGAGCGCGCTGCCCAGCTCTTCGAACGTACTTTCGGCGGCCTGGCAGGTCAGCTCCTCGGATTCCTCGATCAGGGTGCACACCCAGTAGGCCTGGCGCCCTTCGGCGCAGGCAGCGCGGACCCGCTCGACCACCTCGAAGCGGCGACTGTCGGCCACCAGCACGGTATTGACTGGCGTTCGGCCGGGCGGCAGCTCATCAAGAATGGAGGTGTCGAGGTCGGCGTAGGCGCTCATGGCGAGCGTACGCGGGATGGGGGTGGCGGTCATGATCAACTGGTGCGGACACAGCGTGCCGTTCACGCCCTTCTTGCGCAGGGCCAGCCGTTGCTGCACGCCGAAACGGTGCTGCTCGTCGATGATCGCCAGGGCCAGGTGGCGAAACTTCACTTCTTCCTGGAACAGCGCATGGGTGCCGACCACCATGGGGGCGCCGCCGGCGATTTGCTCCAGCGCACTGGCGCGAGCCTTGCCTTTGAGCTTGCCAGCCAGCCAGGCGACTTCTATCCCCAAGGGTTCGAGCCAGCGCTTGAAGGTGATGTAGTGCTGTTCGGCGAGGATCTCGGTGGGCGCCATCAGCGCGACCTGGTAACCGGCCTCCAGCGCCTGCAGCGCTGCCAGCGCGGCAACCACGGTCTTGCCGGCACCCACGTCACCTTGTACCAGTCGCATCATCGGCTCTGGCTGGCTGAGGTCATAGGCGATCTCGTTGCCTACCCGCTGCTGGGCACCGGTGGGAGTGAATCCGAGGTTGGCCAGGTACTGCCCGGGCAGGCGGCTGGCCTTGGGCAGCACCGGGGCACGCAGGGCACGCAGGCTCTCACGCAGACGCTGCTGGGAGAGCTGGTGCGTGAGCAGTTCCTCGAATGCGAGGCGGTGCTGGGCCCAGTGCTGGCCTTCGGCAAGTTCGTCGAGGTCGGCGTCGGCGGGTGGGTTGTGCAGGTAGCGGATAGCGTCGTCCAGTGGCGCCAGGTGATAGTCGCGGGCCAGCTCATCCGGCAGCCAGTCGGGCAGGCTGCGCGGGCCGAGCTTGCTCAGGCTGAGCTGGCAGAGCAGGCGCAGACGCTGCTGGGTGAGGCCTTCGGTGGTCGGGTAGATCGGGGTCAGGGTCTGCTCGACGGGCGGTGGCGGTTCGTCGCCGTTGAGCGCGCGGTATTCCGGATGATAGATCTCAAGGCCAGAGGCTCCGGGGCGTGCCTCACCGTAGCAGCGCAGGTGGGTGCCACGCTTGAGGCCTTCTTTCTGCGCATTGCTGAAGTGATAGAAGCGCAGGCTCAATACGCCCGTGCCGTCACCCAGGCGTACCACCAGGCTGCGGCGTTTGCCCATGGTCACGTCAGCACCGCTGACCACGCCCTCGATCACGGCGTCCTGACCCGGACGCAGGGCGCCGATCGGTACGACGCGGGTGCGGTCCTGATAGCGCAGTGGCAGGTGGAACAGCAAGTCCTGCAGGCTTTCCAGGCCGACCTTGGCGAGTTTTTCCGCCATCGCCTCGCCGACGCCCTTGAGCTCGGTGACCGGGACCTTCGACAACTCCGTCATGGCATCAGGCCGGCTGTGGCGCAGGCGCCTTGGCGACCGAACAGAGGCGGATCGAATCGGCGAGGATCTCGATTGCCTTTGGCCGCGGGAAGCTGGCGCGCCAGGCGATGGCAACGGTTCGGAACGGCGCAGGCGCTGTCAGTGGACGCACTTCGATGACGCCAGGGGCGTAGTGATGACTGTGCACCGCCGACAACGGCAGGATCGAAACACCCAGGCCCGAGGCGACCATATGACGGATGGTCTCCAGCGAGCTGGATTCGACCGTGGTGTGCTTCGAGGCATCGTTACCCTTGTTCAGGGTCGGGCAGGCTTCGAGTACCTGGTCGCGGAAGCAGTGACCTTCGCCGAGCAGCAGCAGGCTCTTGTCGTTGAGCAGGGCGGTGTCGATGGTCTTCTTGGCGGTCCAGGGGTGGTCGGCCGGCATCAGCGCGCAGAATGGCTCATCGTACAGCGGTAGCGTCAGCACGTCGGCCTCGTTGAACGGCAGCGCGATGATGACCGCGTCCAGTTCGCCGTTGCGCAGTTTCTCGCGCAGCACGTGGGTGAAGTTCTCTTCGATGTACAGCGGCATCTGCGGGGCAACCCGGTGCAGCTGTGGAATCAGGTGCGGAAACAGGTAGGGGCCGACGGTATAGATGGCGCCGACTTTCAGTGGAGCAGTGAGCTGGTTCTTGCCGGCCTGGGCCAGTTCGCGGATGCCTTGGGCCTGCTCGAGCACCTTCTGCGCCTGGGCGACGATGCTTTCGCCGACCGGTGTCAGGCGTACGGCGCTCTTGCTGCGTTCGAAGATCAGCACGCCCAGCTCGTCCTCAAGCTTCTTCACCCCGACCGACAGGGTCGGCTGGCTGACGTGGCAACGCTCGGCGGCATGGCCGAAGTGCTGCTCCTGAGCGAGTGTGACGATGTAGCGGAGTTCAGTGAGGGTCATAACGTGCGTCCATGAAGTTGCGGCCCCAGCATAGCGGGTGCAATCGATAGACGCACGTTATCAGACTTGCGGTTTTGTGACAGATGCAATGTATCAGCGCTTGTCCAACGAGTAGACGAAGGGCGCCACTACCTCGATCGTGCCATTGTTCAACAACTCCGCAGGCGGTTTGGGTACCGTGCCGGCGCGGCGGATCATGTCCATCGTCGCGCGGTCCAGTGCAGCACTGCCTGAGCCTCCTGCCAGTGAATACGACAGCACCTTGCCCTCGGCATCGACCACGAAGCGCAGCCGGTTGATCCCTTGCAGGCCACGGCGACGTGCGTCTTCCGGGTACTTCTTGTACTTCGCCAGGTGACGCAGCAGGTCGCTTTGCCATGTCGGCAGGGCGTTGCTGTTGGAGGCGATACTCGGCTGCGGCGCTGCCGACTTCTGCGGCGGAGCGTTGCTTGGCGCGGTATCGGCCACTTGTTCCTTGGCCGGTGGTTCGTCCTTCGGCGGCTCAGGCTTTTTCTCGGGCTTGGGCGGCTGGGGCTTGGCCTTCGGCTTGGGCGGCTTCGGGATCGCGATCTTCGGTTTCGGAGCCTCCACCAGCTTGGGCAGCGGTGGCTCTTCGACCGGCGCAGGCGGCTGTGGAGCAGCTTTCGGTGGCGGCGGTGGCGCAGGCTCGGGGACCGGTGCCAGCTCGACCATCATCGCTGCCGGCGGCAGCTCGATGGCCTGGGGCACCGACCAGTTGAGCGTCAGCACTACGGCGATCACGTGCACACCGAGCACGGCTGCCAGGCTGGCACCGTAGCGCACCAGGTTGGAGCGCTTGTTCGTCATTTCTTGGCTGCCGTCTCGAGTCCGACCAGACCGACCTTGAGGTAGCCGGCCGCGCGCATGGTGTTCATCACTTCCATCAGGTCGCCGTAGTCAACACCCTTGTCGGCCTGGAAGAAGATGGTGGTTTCCTTGTCGCCCTTGGTCTTGGCGTCGAGCATCGCGCCAAGCTGTTCGGGCAGGGCCACCGCGTCATCGCCGACGTACACCTTCTTGTCGGCCTTGACGCTGACGAACACCGGTTTCTCGGGCCTCGGTGCAGGTTTTGCGGTCGAGGCTGGCAGGTCGACCTTGATGTCGACCGTCGCCAGTGGTGCGGCAACCATGAAGATGATCAGCAGTACCAGCATCACGTCGATGAACGGCGTGACGTTGATTTCGTGGTTTTCGGCGAGGTCGTCGCCACCTTCGTTGAGATGCAGGCCCATGGCTTACCCCACTTTCACCATGTGCGGGGCGGCGCGCTCGCCAGCCTGATGGTCCAGGTCACGGCTGACCAGCAGCAGGACCTGCGCCGAGGCGTCGGAGACCTGCGCCTTGTAGCCGGCGATGGAACGGGCGAAGACGTTATAGATGACCACGGCCGGAATCGCGGCGACCAGGCCCAGGGCGGTGGCCAGCAGGGCTTCGGCGATGCCTGGGGCAACGACGGCGAGGTTGGTGGTCTGGGTCTTGGCGATGCCGATGAAGCTGTTCATGATGCCCCACACGGTGCCGAACAGGCCGACGAATGGCGCGGTGGAGCCGATGGTGGCCAGCACGCCGGTGCCGCTGCTCATGTTGCGACCGCTGGCGGCGACCAGGCGCTCCAGGCGGAAGCTGACGCGTTCCTTGATGCCTTCCTTCTCGCGGGTGTTGGCCGACAGGCGCATTTCCTCGAGGGCGTCGTGGATCAGGGTATGGGCCAGGGTGCCCTCCTTGTCGGCGACGCTGCTGGCTTCTTTCAGGCTGGCAGATTTCTTCAGCAGGGCGATTTCACCGCGCAGGCGGCGCTTGGCGCCCATCAGCTCGAAGCCCTTGGCGATCCAGATGGTCCAGGTGATGATGGAGGCGATGGCCAGGCCGATCATTACCGCCTTCACGACGATATCGGCGTTCTTGTACATGCCCCATGGGGACAGGTCGTGGGCCATGCCCAGCGAGGTGTCTTCGACCAGTGCTTCGACGTTCTCGTTTGCTGGTGCCTGGGCCTCGGCGGGCTCAGCGGCGTTCGCGGGGGCTTGGCCAGTGGCGGCCGGGTCAGCCGGAGCGACTGCAGCAGGAGGGGTGGCGCCGTTGGCGGCAGGCTCTTCAGCCATGGCGGCCGGGGCCAGCACCAGGCTGAACAGCAGCGCGGCGATGGCGCGCCAGGCGCGCGATGTGGTTGGCGAAGCGGAAGGTTGAGTACGAGTCATGCTGGCCGGACCTGATGAAGAAAAATGAGGTGGTGTTCTCCATGGCCTCGAGGCGGGCCGAGAACTGATCAGGGCGCCATTATTGCAAGTAATTCTTGTTAACAAAAGTAATAGAGTAACTTTTTTTACGCTTTGGATAGCCGCTGATCGTCTAATACGGCTAGCCTGGGCCTTTCGTTCTGGAGTGAAGTGATGTCGGATCTGTCCGCGATGATCGTAGGTTGTGGCGATGTAGGCAGCCGCCTGGCCCGGCAACTGCTCGCCCGCGGCTGGCAGGTACATGGGCTGCGTCGCACGGTGGGGCAACTGCCTGCAGGCGTTCTGCCGGTGGCGGCCGATCTGTCCGACCCCAGCATTCCTGCAGGTTGGCCCGAGCGTTCCCCGGATTATCTGGTGTATTGCGTGGCGGCCAGCCAGCACGATGAAGCCGGTTATCGGGCCGCCTATGTGGAGGGTTTGCGCCACGTGCTGAGCTGGTTGGCGGACAAAGGGCAGCACCCGCGCCGCTTGCTGTTCGTGTCCAGCAGCAGCGTCTATGCGCAGCAGGGCGGCGAGTGGGTCGAGGAGGGTGCGGCCACCGAGCCCGAGGGGTATTCGGGACGGATCATGCTGGAGGCCGAGCGCTTGGCGCTCGAGAGTGGGATTCCCACCAGCCTGGTGCGCCTGACGGGGATATATGGCCCCGGCCGCGAGTGGCTGCTTAGCCAGGTGCGCCAGGGATATCGGGTGGCCGAGGAGCCGCCGCTGTACGGCAATCGCATTCATGCCGAGGACGCGGCCGGTTTGCTGGCGTTCCTGCTGCAGGCAGACGCGGACGGGGTGGCGCTGCAGGACTGCTACATCGGTGTCGACGACGATCCGGCCCCGCTGGCCGAGGTGGTGGCCTGGCTGCGCCAGTACATGGGCGTTACCGAGTGGTCTGACGAGCAGCGCGTGCGCCGCACCGGCAGCAAGCGCTGCAGCAACGCGCGGGCACGGGCGCTGGGCTGGGTGCCGCAGTATGCGAGCTACAAGGAAGGGTACGCGGCGATCCTGAAAGGCTGAAGCCAAGCCTCGACTACCGGTGTCGAGGCTGGCCGGGTACCCGTAGGAGCGGGCTTGCCCGCGAATCGGATACCGCGCTGCATGGCACCGGCTTCGCCGGTGATCGCGGGACAAGCCCGCTCCCACAGGGATTGGGCTGGTCTTTAAATTTTGGACGAGACAATTGCTCCTGCAAGTAGTGGATCAGTCGCGCTCAAGCACCCACTGCCGCGCGCCAGCCGCGAGTTCTGGCATTTCGTCGGGCTGCGCACGGTTGACTGCACGGAAGATCTCCAGCTTGTCGTCATCACGCTTGAACACCCAGGGGGCGCCGCGTTGGTCGCGCTCCAGCCAGAGGCTGTCGTTGTCGCCGCCCATGGTCGCGCAATCGCCGGCCAGGCAAAGGGCGTAACGGTCCAGATCGGGCAAGCCGGTCACGCCGCCGTCGTCGGCGAAGCGGACCTTGGCGCCCTGGCCTGGGCCTTCGACGATTTTCCATTCGCCACCCAGGTACGCCTTGTACAGCGCCTTCTCGAAGCTGCCACCCAGCGGTGCGTCGGCGGGTGTCGGGGGCTTGCTGCGCACGAAGGTCTGCTTGGCGCCGGAGGCGTCGGTCGTTTGCAACTCGTCGCCATCGAGGCTCAATTGCTCGCTCTGGCCGCCTTCGAAATTGGCTTGCCATTGCTTGTCCGCCGCGACGAGGCTGCCCTCAGCGGCTTCGAAGCCATTGCTGTAACGGGCTTGCTGGCTGGCGACGTCAATCTTCCATTCGAACACCGGACCATGGCTGGACAGCGCCTTGCGCAAGCTGTCGCCCTTGACGGCGGCGTCGATGGCATCCTGGTTGATCCAGGTACCGTTGAAATCTTCAGGTTTGTGGCTGGCGCAGCCGCCCAGAAGCAGGGCTGCCAGCGCGAGAGGCAGGGCATGACGCATGGTGGGAACCTTCAGGAAGGAAAGGCGGCAGGCCGGGCGCCCGCCGCCTGGGGCATCACTCGATGACGAGGATGGCGTCCATCTCGACTTGCGAGCCCTTTGGCAGGGCAGCCACGCCAATCGCGGCACGGGCTGGGTAGGGCTGCTCGAAGTAGCGACCCATGACCTCGTTGACCTTGGCGAAGTGGCTCAGGTCGGTGAGGAAGATGTTCAGCTTGACGATATCCTTGAACGAACCGCCAGCGGCCTCGGCAACAGCCTTGAGGTTTTCGAAGACCTGCACGGTCTGTGCCTCGAAGCCTTCAACCAGCTCCATGGTCTTGGGATCCAGAGGAATCTGGCCCGACATGTAGACGGTGTTGCCAGCCTTGATCGCCTGGGAGTAGGTGCCGATGGCGGCAGGGGCCTTGTCGCTGTTGATGACGGTCTTGGTCATGTTGACTCCTTGCGGTTGACGGACTACGCACGCGTTCGGGTGATGCGGACCACGCCGGTCAGGGTGCGCAGCTTCTTGATCACGCGAGCCAGGTGCACGCGGTCGCGCACGCTGACCACCAGTTGGACCACGCTGACGCGACCGTCGCGCTCATCCATGCTGATCTTCTCGATGTTGCCGTCGGCGGCGTTGACGCTGCTGGCCAGCAGGGCGATCAGGCCGCGCTGGTGTTCCAGTTCGACGCGCAGTTCGACATTGAACTCGCCGGTGACGTCCTTGGCCCAGGAGAGCTGCAGGCACTTCTCCGGGTTGTGTCGGATTTCACTGATGTTGCGGCAGTCTTCCAGGTGCACGACCATGCCCTTGCCCGCCGACAGGTGGCCGACGATGGGGTCCCCCGGGATCGGCGTACAGCACTTGGCGTAGCTGAGCACCAGGCCTTCTGTGCCGCGGATCGCCAGCGGGCCCTCTGGCGATGGTAGTTGCTCGCCTTCGGCCGACAGCAAGCGGCGTGCGACCACGTAGGCCATGCGGTTGCCCAGGCCGATGTCTTCGAGCAGGTCTTCGACGAGCTCCAGGCGGTATTCGGTGAGGATGGCCTGGACGCGCTCGGCGGCGATCTTGTCCAGGCTGCTGTCGAAGCCTGTCAGCACTTTGTTCAGCAGACGTTCGCCGAGGCTGATGGATTCGGAGCGGCGCTGCTGTTTGAGCGCATGGCGAATGTGCGTGCGTGCCTTGCCGGTAACCACGAAGTTGAGCCAGGCCGGGTTTGGGCGTGCGCCCGGTGCACTGACGATCTCGACCGTCGAGCCACTTTGCAACGGCTCGGAGAGCGGTGCCAGGCGACGGTTGATGCGGCAGGCGATGCAGCTGTTGCCGACGTCGGTGTGCACCGCGTAGGCGAAGTCGACGGCAGTGGAGCCTTTGGGCAGCTCCATGATCCGGCCTTTGGGCGTGAAGACATAGACCTCGTCCGGGAACAGGTCGATCTTCACACTCTCGATGAACTCCAGCGAATTGCCGGCCCGCTGCTGCAGCTCGAGGATGCCCTTGACCCATTGACGGGCGCGGGCGTGGCTGCCCTTGGGCTGTTCTTCCTCGTTCGACTTGTACAGCCAGTGCGCGGCGATGCCGTTGTTGGCCATCTCTTCCATTTCGCGGGTGCGGATCTGGATTTCGATGGGCACACCGTGCATGCCGAACAGCGTGGTGTGCAGCGACTGGTAGCCGTTGGCCTTGGGAATCGCGATGTAGTCCTTGAAGCGCCCCGGCAGCGGCTTGTACAGGTTGTGCACGGCACCCAGCACGCGGTAGCAGGTGTCGACCTTGTCGACGATGATGCGGAAGGCGTACACGTCCATGATCTCGTTGAAGGCGCGGCGCTTGCCGCGCATCTTCTTGTAGATGCCATAGAGGTGTTTCTGCCGGCCGCTGACCTCGCCCTCGATGCCGTCCGCCGCCAGGCAGTTGGCCAGCGAGGTCTCGATCTTGGCGACGATTTCCTTGCGGTTGCCGCGCGCGCTCTTCACCGCCCGGTGAATGAGCGAGGAGCGCATGGGATGCATGGCCTTGAAACCAAGATCCTCGAACTCCACGCGCACGGTGTGCATGCCCAGCCGATTGGCGATGGGGGCGTAGATCTCGAGGGTTTCCTTGGCGATGCGCCGGCGCTTTTCACCGGACAGCACTTCCAGGGTGCGCATGTTGTGCAGGCGATCGGCCAGCTTGACCAGGATCACGCGGATATCGCGGGCCATGGCCATGGCCATTTTCTGGAAGTTCTCGGCTTGCGCCTCGGCCTTGGTCTCGAAATTCATCTGGGTCAGCTTGCTGACCCCGTCGACCAGCTCGGCGACGGTTTCGCCGAACTGCTGGCTGAGGGCTTCCTTGGCGATGCCGGTATCTTCGATCACGTCGTGCAGCATGGCGGCCATCAGGCTCTGATGGTCCATGTGCATGTCGGCGAGAATGCTGGCGACTGCCAGCGGATGGGTCACGTAGGGCTCGCCACTGCGGCGGCGTTGCCCGTCGTGTGCCTGTTCGGCATAGAAATAGGCCCGGCGAACAAGATTGACCTGTTCGGGGCCCAGATAGGTCGACAGCCGCTCGGCGAGGGCTTCTATACCCGGCATGGTTTCACCTCTTGCAGAGGAAGAGGATCGTGTGCCGCGCGACGTCGACCGGGCATGAATCAGACGGCCTCGTTGTTCTCGTCCTCGAACGCAGCGAACACCGGATCCTCGGTGACGATCTCTTCGGCGGCGATAAATTCATTGGTCACGATGCCTTCGGCAATTTCGCGCAGGGCGACGACGGTTGGCTTGTCGTTTTCCCACGCCACGCGTGGCTCCTTGCCGCCGGTGGCCAGTTGGCGGGCGCGCTTGGTCGAGAGCATGACCAGCTCGAAGCGGTTATCCACGTGTTCCAGGCAGTCTTCAACAGTTACGCGGGCCATGGTCTTCCTCAGTAGCAGATGCGATTAGCGTGCAGCCCAGAATGGGCAGGCGGACTCGATAGTTTAAAAAATCACCAGCCAATAGGGAAGGGCTGTTTTGTCTGGTGATCCGTGTCACCTGCTCGTGGGGGCGGGCTTGCCCGCGAAAGGGCCGTAACAGACAGCCTCTCGCTTGAACATGACGATAACGCTTCCCGTCCCGCGAACACAACAGCTTCAGCGCATCGCGTCGCGCAAGCGTGGGGTCAGCTCCTCGAACAAAGTCTGTACCGAACGCAGCGCTCGACAATCGGGGCGGGTCAGCAGCCACAGTTGGGTGTCACAACCTGGCAGCGCGCCGCTCAAGGCCTCGACGCCAGGCAGGGTGTCGACCATGTAGTCGGCCAGCGCCGCCACTCCCATGCCGGTGCTGACCAACTGAGCAATGGTCGACATGCCACTGCACTGGTAGCGTGGGATCAGGTCGGGGTGCTGCTGGTTGCGCCAGACTACCGTGGGGTGGTCCTGCATGGCGTCGTCAGGGGCGATCCACGGCACGCTGTTTGGCGACTCGGCCAGGCGCTCGCGAAACTCCGGGCGTCCGCAGATTACATAGGACGTCGAGCCCAGGCAGCGTCCGACCAGATGCTCCGGCGGTGTGTTGGTCAGGCGCAGGGCGATGTCGGCGTCGCGTCGGCTCAGGTTGGCGAAGGTGTTGGAGGTGCCCATTTCCAGCGACAGCGCGGGGTAGTTGGGCATGAATTCGGCCAGTGCGGGCAGCAACAGGCTGTGCAGCACGGCTTCGGTGCAGGTCAGGCGTACCGTACCGCTGACCACCTGCTCGCCGCTGGTCAGGGCGATGCGCGCGGCGTCCAGCGCCTGCTCGGCCCGTTCAGCCTGTTCGGCCAGGGCCTGTGCGGTGTCGGTTGGCAGGTAGCCCTTGCGGCTCTTGACGAACAGGGCGGTGCCCAGCGCCGACTCCAGTCGCCGGATCGAGCGAAACACCGTCGAAACATCGACCTTGAGCAGCTCGGCGGCCTTGGCCAGTGAGCGACCACGTTCCAGCGCCAGGACCAGGGCGAGGTCCGCGTGATTGATCTGATATTGCATTTGTGCACGCTCTGCTTGCCGATTTGCCAATGTCTGTTGCACTGGAGCCCACTTTATAGTGGAACGGCCCCCGGGAATCAATGCACCGGGCGAGCCACAGAATTTCCCCACGATGGGGCAGTGAAAAGAACAACAGCAGCAACCATCGTCGCCCTCGAGGCGCCAGCCATATCCCCACATCGCCGCTCCGAATCAAAGGATGTACAGCCATGACGTCGGTCTCCCCGTGCGCCCGTTCTTCCCGCGAGATGAATGAATTCCTGGAAGCCCACCCGGACACACAGTACGTCGATCTGTTGATCTCCGACATGAACGGCGTGGTGCGTGGCAAGCGCATCGAGCGGGCCAGCCTGCACAAGGTGTACGAGAAGGGCATCAACCTGCCGGCTTCGCTGTTCGCCCTGGATATCAACGGCTCGACCGTCGAAAGCACGGGCCTCGGTCTGGATATCGGCGATGCCGACCGCATCTGCTATCCGATCCCAGGCTCGCTCTCCAACGAGCCCTGGCAGAAGCGGCCGACGGCGCAGTTGCTGATGACCATGCACGAAATCGAAGGCGAGCCGTTCTTCGCCGACCCGCGTGAAGTGCTGCGCCAGGTGGTGAGCAAGTTCGATGCGCTTGGCCTGGATATTTGCGCAGCGTTCGAGCTGGAGTTCTACCTGATCGACCAGGACAATCTGAACGGTCGGCCGCAGCCGCCACGCTCGCCGATCTCGGGCAAGCGCCCGCAGTCCACCCAGGTCTACCTGATCGACGACCTGGACGAGTACGCCGACTGCCTGCAGGACATGCTCGAGGCCGCGAAGGAGCAGGGTCTGCCGGCGGATGCGATCGTCAAGGAAAGTGCCCCGGCGCAGTTCGAGGTCAACCTGCATCACGTCGCCGATCCGCTCAAGGCTTGCGACTACGCGATCCTGCTCAAGCGCCTGATCAAGAACATCGCCTACGACCACGAGATGGACTCGACCTTCATGGCCAAGCCCTACCCGGGCCAGGCGGGCAACGGCCTGCACGTGCACATCTCGCTGCTGGACAAGAAAACCGGCAAGAACATCTTCGCCAACGACGATGCGCTGCAGAGCGAAACCCTGCGTCACGCCATTGGCGGTGTGCTGGAAACCATGCCGGCGTCGATGGCCTTCCTGTGTCCGAACATCAACTCTTACCGCCGCTTTGGTGCTCAGTTCTATGTGCCGAACGCCCCGAGTTGGGGCCTGGACAACCGCACCGTCGCCCTGCGCGTGCCCACCGACAGCAGCGATAACTTGCGTATCGAGCACCGCGTCGCAGGTGCCGATGCCAACCCTTACCTGATGCTTGCCGCGATTCTCGCTGGTATCCACCACGGCCTGACCAACAAGGTCGAACCCGGCGCGCCGATCGAGGGCAATTCGTACGAGCAGCTTGAGCAGAGCCTGCCGAACAACCTGCGTGATGCCTTGCGAGCGCTGGATGACAGCGAGGTCCTCAACCAATACATCAGCCCGGAATACATCGACATCTTCGTGGCCTGCAAGGAAAGCGAGCTGGCGGAGTTCGAAGTGTCGATCTCCGACCTCGAATACAACTGGTACCTGCACACGGTGTAAGCCCATGAGCGCAATCGCGGTTCCCTTGATTGGTGTCAGCGCCTGCCGCCAGCAGGTTGGGAAGAACTCGTCGCACACGGTGGGCGACAAGTATGTCGAGGCGGCAGGTTTTGCCGGGCTGCCTGTGATCCTGCCGGCGCGCGACACGGCCAGCGACCCGCAGGCGCTGCTGGCGCGTCTGAATGGCATTCTTTTTACCGGCTCGCCTTCAAATGTCGAGCCGCATCATTACAATGGCGCCCCCAGCGTGGACGGTACCCGGCACGACGTTGCGCGTGACCGCCTGACCCTGCCGTTGCTGCAGGCCGCCATAGCCGCCGGCGTGCCGGTGTTGTGCATCTGCCGTGGATTCCAGGAACTCAACGTGGCCTTGGGCGGCACTTTGCACCAGCGGGTGCAGGAACTGCCCGGCTACCTGGACCACCGCGAACCTGAGGACGCACCCCTGGAGGTGCAATACGGGCCTCGACACACGGTCGGCATTGCGCCGGGCGGGCTGTTCGAGCGCCTGGGCCTGGCGGAGCAGTTCGAGGTCAACTCGCTGCACAGCCAGGGCATCGACCGTCTGGCCCCGGGCCTGCGTGTCGAGGCACGGGCCCCGGATGGCCTGATTGAAGCGGTGTCGATGAGTGATGCGTCGGGCTTCGTGCTTGGCGTGCAATGGCACCCGGAGTGGCGTTTCGCCGAAAACCCGGTCTCCCTACGTCTGTTTCAGGCGTTTCGTGAGGCCTGCATTGCCCATGCTGCTCGGGAGGGCTCGCGCCAGAAGGCATTCTGACGTTACCCGAAGGTCTCGGATGACCCATCCCCTGCAGCAAGCTTTCAATGAGTGAAAGCGGGCCTTGTTCGCAAGGTCTGTGAAAACAATACCAATAGCAACGGCAAATAACTCATGAGCGAATACACAGAAGCCGGCCGCCCTCCCGATGTGGCGGCCGACGCGGGCAGCAACACCCAGCGCGCCAGCAAAGGCCTGGCCAAAGGTCGCCTGGGCCTGCTGGCCAGCGTGGTGCTGGGCATCTCCACCATTGCCCCGGTCTACACCCTGACCGGCGCCCTTGGCCCGACCGTGCGTGAGGTCGGCGCCCATCTTCCAGCGGTCTTCATTGTCGGCTTCCTGCCGATGCTGCTGGTTGCCCTCGGCTACCGTGAGCTGAACGCCGCGGAGCCCGACAGCGGCACCTCTTTCACCTGGTCGGCACGTGCCTTCGGTCCCATGATCGGCTGGATCGGTGGCTGGGGGCTGGTCGTCGCCACCACCATCGTGCTGTCGAACCTGGCCGGTGTGGCGGTCGATTTCTTCTACCTGTTCATCGGGCAGATCACCGGGCATCACGAGTATGCCGCGCTAGCGGACAACCTGTTGATCAACGTCACTACCTGTTGTGCGTTCATCGCCCTGGCGGTGTGGATCTGCTGTCGGGGCATGGGGACCACCATGACCGTGCAGTACGGCCTGGTTGCCCTGCAATTGCTGGTGTTGGTGGGCTTTGGTTTTGCTGCGTTCGGCGAGACCACCGCGCCACCGCCGCTGGAATTCGATTTCGCCTGGTTCAATCCCTTCGGGGTCGAATCGTTCTCGGCCTTCGCGGCCGGGCTGTCGCTGTCGATCTTCATCTTCTGGGGCTGGGACGTGTGCCTCACCGTCAGCGAAGAGTCCATCGGCAGCGACGAAGTGCCTGGCAAGGCTGCCACCTGGACGGTGCTGCTGATCCTTGGCCTGTACCTGTTCACCGCCATTGCCACCCTTCAGTTCGCCGGCATCAGCGACACTGGCCTGGGTCTGGGCAATCCGCGCATTCAGGAGAACGTCTTCGCCCACCTGGCAGGTCCGGTGATGGGGCCGCTGGCGATCCTGATGTCGATTGCGGTGCTGGCCAGCACTGCGGCGTCGCTGCAGTCGACCTTCGTGTCGCCGGCGCGCACCCTGCTCGCCATGGGCTACTACGGTGCGGTGCCGCAGCGCTTCGCCAGTGTCTGCCCGCGCTCGCAGACGCCGCGTTACGCGACCATTTGTGCGGGCGTGGCTGCGGCCTTGTTCTACGTGACCATGCGTACCCTGAGCGAGAACGTGCTGGCAGACACCATCACCGCGCTGGGGATGATGATCTGCTTCTACTATTCGCTGACCGCGTTCGCCTGTGTCTGGTACTTCCGCGACAGCCTGTTCGACAGCCTGCGCCACTTCTTCATGCGCGGCCTGTGCCCGCTGGTGGGTGGGGTGATCCTGTCGGTGATCTTCGTGCGTACCGCGATCGACAGCGCCTCGCCCGACTTTGGCAGCGGCTCGCATGTCGGTGGGCTGGGGCTGGTGTTCGTGATCGCGGCGATCATCTCGGTGCTGGGGATCGTGCTGATGATGCTGTCGCGGCTGCGTGCACCGGCGTACTTCCTCGGGGCGACCTTGCAGCAGCAGGCGAAGTTGCAGTTGCAGGAATAAGGCGCAAGGGGTGGCTGCTGCGCAGTCCAATCGCGGGGCAAGTCGTTGCGACTTGCCCCGCGCTGGTTTCAGCGCGTGGTTCAGCCGACCAACTGCTTCAACAGCTCACCATGGCGCTGCTGCTGCTTCTTGAGCAGCAACCGGTTCGAACGGAACACCGACTTCAGGTCTTCGAGCGCGTCTTCGAAGTCATCGTTGACGATGACGTAGTCGAATTCGTTGTAATGCACCATCTCGCTGACCGCTTCCTTCATGCGCCCGGCGATGATCTCTTCACTGTCCTGGCCGCGCCCGTCCAGACGCTGGCGCAGGGCTTCCTGGCTCGGTGGCAGGATGAAGATCGACAGGGCCTCGGGCATCAGTTTGCGCACTTGCTGCGCACCCTGCCAGTCGATTTCCAGGATCAGGTCGAAACCTTGGTCGAGGGTTTCCTGCAGCGCGCTGCGGGAGGTGCCGTAGAAGTTGCCGAACACCTCGGCGTGCTCGAGGAAGTCGCCTTGGGCAATCAATGCCTTGAACTCCTCGTGAACCACGAAGTGATAGTTCACTCCGTGGATCTCGCCTGGGCGCATGGCACGGGTGGTGTGGGAGACAGAGACGCGGATCTGCTGGTCTTGCTGGGTCAGAGCAGTGACCAGGCTGGTCTTGCCAGCGCCGGAAGGCGCCGAAACGATGTAGAGGGTGCCGCTGCTGTGCTTCATGGTGGGGTGGCCTTACTCGATGTTCTGTACTTGTTCACGCATCTGTTCGATCAGCACCTTCAGGTTGACCGCTGCTTGGGTGCTGCGCGGGTCGAAGGCCTTTGAGCCGAGCGTGTTCGCCTCGCGATTGAGTTCCTGCATCAGAAAGTCCAGGCGTCGCCCGGCGGCGCCGCCCGACTTGAGCACGCGGCGCACCTCGGTGACATGGGTGCTGAGACGGTCGAGCTCTTCGGCGACGTCGCTCTTTTGTGCCAGCAGCACCATCTCCTGCTCCAGGCGCTGCGGGTCGAGCTCGGCCTGCAGGTCGTTGAAACGGTCGACGATGCGCTGGCGCTGGGCGGCCAGCATTTGTGGCACCAGGGCGCGCAGGGTGGCGACTTCGGTGGTCATGGCGTCCAGGCGCTCGTTGATCAGTCGGGCCAGCTCCTGGCCCTCGCGCAGGCGGCCGGCCTTGAGCTCGGCGAGCGCCTCGTCGAACAGCGCCATCGCCTCGGTGTTCAGCGCCTGTGGGTCGGCGGCATCGGCTACCAGCACGCCGGGCCAGGCCAACACTTCGAGGGGATTGAGCGGGGCTGGCTGATTGATCAGCCCGGCCACGGTCTCGGCGGCGGCGACCAGTTGCGCGGCGCGCTCGCGATCGACCTGCAACGGCTTGCCGGTGCTGTCTTCGGACAGGCGCAAGGTGCATTCGACCTTGCCGCGCGACAGCCCCTGGCGCAGGCCTTCGCGTACCGCGCCCTCAAGATCGCGCAGGGCTTCGGGCAGGCGCAGGTGCGGTTCGAGATAGCGGTGGTTGACCGAGCGCAGCTCCCAGGCCAGGGTGCCCTGGCTGCCGGCGCGCTCGACGCGGGCAAAGGCGGTCATGCTGTGCACCATGGGGAGTACCTCGCGAATTCGGTTTGTACGGGGAAGCCTTTCGGCTGCAAGGCGCAGGATTGTAGCGCAGTGCGGCGATGGCGCCCAATCGGACCATGCTACAGGGCGTCGCAGGCATAGGTGGAAAAAGTCGACGGGTTGCGAGGCCGCGACAATAGGCATGTCCTCGCAGGACGCACGGCTCTATAATGGCCGCCTGATTCGAATTCCAGTACAGGTATCCCAGATGAAACGTCCAAGTGGTCGCGCTGCCGATCAGCTTCGCTCGATCCGCATCACCCGCAACTACACCAAGCACGCCGAGGGGTCGGTACTGGTCGAGTTCGGTGACACCAAGGTCATCTGCACGGTCAGCGTCGAGAATGGTGTACCACGCTTCCTCAAAGGCCAGGGGCAGGGCTGGTTGACGGCCGAGTACGGCATGCTGCCGCGCTCCACTGGCGAGCGTAACCAGCGTGAGGCCAGTCGTGGCAAGCAGGGCGGCCGCACCCTCGAGATCCAGCGCCTGATCGGCCGTTCGTTGCGCGCAGCCCTGGACATGAGCAAGCTGGGCGACATCACGCTGTACGTCGACTGCGATGTGATCCAGGCCGACGGCGGCACCCGTACCGCTTCGATCACCGGCGCAATGGTGGCCCTGTGCGACGCCCTGGCGGTGATCAAGAAGCGTGGCGGTCTCAAGGGCGGCAACCCGCTCAAGCACATGATCGCCGCGGTGTCGGTGGGCATGTACCAGGGCGAGGCAGTGCTGGACCTCGACTACCTCGAAGACTCGGCTGCCGAAACCGACCTCAACGTGGTCATGACCAGCGCCGGTGGCTTCATCGAAGTGCAGGGCACTGCCGAAGGCGCGCCGTTCCAGCCTGAAGACTTCAACGCCATGCTGGCGCTGGCGCAGAAGGGCATGACCGAGATCTTCGACCTGCAGAAGGCTGCATTGGCCGACTGAAGCTGCGCCAAGGAGGCGATGGACCCATGAGTGAGACGAATCTGCCGATCGAAACGCCGAGCGCCGAAGTTCGGCAATGGGCGATGTTCTGCCACTTCAGCGCCTTGCTCGGGCTGGTGATGCCGCTCGGGCATCTGCTCGGGCCACTGGTGATGTGGATCTGGAAGCGTGAGGTCGATCCGTTCGTCGATGCCCAGGGCAAGGAAGCGCTGAACTTCCAGATCAGCGTCACCATTGCCGGATTCATCTGCTTCCTGCTGATGTTCGTGGTGATCGGCATCGTACTGTTCGCCATCCTGGCGGTGGCAGTGCTGATTCTGATCATCCTGGCAGGGGTTCGGGCCAATGAAGGCAAGCCGTACCGCTACCCGCTGATCTGGCGGCCGATCAAGTAGCCCTGTGCGCTCACGGTAGCTGCAAACCGCCAGCTGCCTTGTGCAGGGCGCGCAGGTGTTCTCCTATCTGCTTCACGTTGGCCTCGATGGCCGCAATTTCCTTCGCGCGGGCTGGCTCCAGCAGCGCTCTGACTTCCTTGTCCAGGTCGGTACTCAGGCGTAGCAACTGCGCCTGCCGTTCACTGCTGACCTTTTCCAGATGCACCCGCTCCTGGGGTTGCGGCAAGCCGTAGCCATCCGCTTCGAGCAGCTCGGCCGGTCGGCTGAGGAATCCACTGTTGGCAAGCATCTGCTGCAGCGTGGCATTGGCCTTGTCGATGCTGCCGTCCTTGAGCGCGGTGGCATTGAGGTAGCGTTGCTTGACTTCGTCCTGGGCCAGCAGCAACTGGCGGCGCAGGCTGGCCTGCTCAAGCAGCAGCAAGGCCGCACTGGTGCGCAAGTCGGCCTGGGCGAACCAGGGGCGGCGTTGCTCGGCATCCTGGGCCAACCAGTCTTCCACGGCGCTCTGTTTGATCGGCAACTGCTTCTTCAACACTTCGAACATGGCCTGGTAGCGGTCGCGATAAGAGTCGAAGCGATAGCCCAGGCGCAGCGCTTCGCGCGGATCGTCGAGTACGCTGGTGTCGGCCAGACCCCTTCCCTTGAGGACTTCGAGCAAGCCGTTGGGCATGATCGCGTCGAGATCGCTGAAGCGCTGGTCGGCGGTGCCGCTGCGCATCAGCTTGAGGGTTTCCACCGCGCAATTGTTGGACAGGAAATAGTAATTGCCGTCGTAGCTCCAGTGCATTTCGGCAGCCTGGCGCACCAGGTCCTCGATCTGCTGGCGATCGAGCTTGAGCGGCACGGAGGCCAGGCTGCGCAGTTCGGTCTTGGTGTACTCGTCGATCACCTGGCCCAACGGCAGGACGAACAGGCGCGACGGATAGGCGCCGGTCAGGCCGTCCCAGCTGGACAACTGCACATCATTGACGAACGCGCGGTACGACAACACCAGATGACGGTCCAGGTCCAGGCGGCAGTCCGGCCCGCGTGGGCGGCCCGGTGCACAGATCACCAGGCGCAGCATGCTGTGTCCCCAGCGGCTGACCCAGTTCTGGTTGGCCTCGGCAAGCAGGTAGTCGACTTCGTAGACGCGCTCCGGGTCGATTTCGCCCAGCGGCTCGCGGGCGAAGTCACTGCCGGCGTTAAGGAACGGCAGGCCCTTGGCGCAGGTGTCCTGCTGGGGTGCCCAGCCGAAATGATCGTGCAGGTACTGGTTCAGGGCCGGGCGCCGGCAGCCATAGCTCGGGTCGAGGAGGAAGTACTCCATGTTGACCGCGACAAACTCCTTGGGGCTGCTCAGCTCATAGCTGTCCGGGGTGCGTACCAGTTGACCGTTGTGCTGTTCACGCTCGCCACGGCGGCCGACGTACTGCGGCCAGCCGGCAAGGTCAAGCAGACGCGGATCGTCACTCAGGGTGAAGCGGCGAGCAGTCTGGCCACGGCATTGCTGGGGCAGGCCGATCTGGCCGAGGGTGCCCTGCTGGCGGTTGCAGCGGGCGATCAGCGAGCGCTCGGCACTGGGCCACAGGCGCGCGCGATCATAAATGTGGGTGAGCTCGTGCAGCACGGTGGCCAGCAGTTCTTCCCGCACCGTCCCGTGGGGGCGATGGTTTTTTTCCGTGGCGGCACTGCCATCGGCTAGCGCTGGCAGCAGGCGGCTGTTGAGATCTAGGGTCGAGACTGGCGAGGCCTGGCCGTAGGCATCGGCAGGCATCTTGTCGGTCCAGCCGACCTGGATACGGCGATCCAGGCGCTGTTTGAAGGAGGGGGGCAGCTTCGACAGTGCCTCATCCAACAGCTGCTGGGAGGCCTGCTGCTGTCGAGCGTCCAGGCCGACAGTCTGCAGCTCGAGCTGCAGGTCGGCCAGGGCGGGCGTGCCGAGCAGCGTCAGGGCGCAGCCGAGCAGCCAGGCACGCACGCGCTTCACAGCGACAGAATGGCTTCGGCCAGTACCTGGTCGCTGGCGTCGCGCGCTTCAGGCACACGCTCGCGCAGGGTGTCGAATGCAGCTTCGAGCTGGGCGCCACGGATATCGCCATTGCTGGCGACGAAGCTGGCGGCGTCGTCGCGGGCCTCGCGCACGACCTTGGAGTCGCGGATCGAGGTGGTGGTGTCGGATGTGAAATCGATCGAGCGGCCAAAGGCGCGAACGATGATATTGCTGGTGGCCACCAGGGTTTGCGCCTGGGCCAGGTCGGCCAGCAGCAACATGCCGAGGGTAGCGGCGATCAGCGGTTTACGCATGGAGCATCTCCGAAAAATACTGGGAGTCAGGTGTGATCATTGGACGAGAATTGCTTCTGCCAGTTCAAGGTCGCCGACGGACTGACGCGAATAGATATGGCGCAGTTCCGTCAGTGCGGCTTGCAGCCGCGCGCCACGAATCCGGCCGTCACTGGCGACGAATGCGGCCGCATCATCATGGGCCATGCCGACGATCTTGCGGTCGAACGGCGCAGTGGTCACCTGGCTGGTGACATAGCCGGTCATGACCGGAAACTGGGTCGTGACATCCATGGCATGGGCGCTTCCCATACTGGCAATGGCGAGCAGCAAGGGCACAAGGTAACGCATGGGCTTGGACAACGCTCTGTCGGCAGGGTGAATGCTGTTCCCGCAGGCGACGGGGCGTCGTGGCCTGCGGGTACGATGGTTGGCGTCAGAGGGCCAGGATGGCCTGTGCCAGTTGCGTGTCGCTGGCTTGCAGTGCAGGCATCTGCTGGCGGATATGGATGAAGGCACTTTCCAGCTTCGCGCCGCGAATATCACCTTGACTGCCGACGAAGCTGGCAGCGTCGTCACGGGCAGCCTGGACGATCTTGTCGTCACGGAACGAAGAGGAGACGTCGGAAGTGGCGTCGGTGGACGCGGCCACTGCGCCAACCACGGCATCGGTGGTGACGACGAAGCTGGTGGCGTGGGCGGTGCCCGCCAAGCTCAGCAGCATGGCAGCGCCAAACAGGTATTTACGGGACATGGGGGACTCCTGCGGGGGGTAGTTCTGATTATTCGGACGCTCGCACTGTCACGGTACTTTAGATAATAGGCAGCGCGTTTGACCAAGCTAACAGGCCGTTGTCGCAAGCGTATCACGTGGCTCTGTTTCCAGATGTGAAGGACGAGATCAGATGGAACTGTTACGGTCCTTTTTTAATTATTGGAAATTGTACTGCTTCTGTGTCGAGCTGCTCAACTGCGCGGGTTTGAAACAAAAAAACCCGTCGCAGTTCCCTGCGACGGGTTTTGAGAATTCGCGGTGCCGGCGTGGTGCCGGCAAGCCGGAGCTTAGCGCCAGAAAGGCTTGCTCAGCTCTTGGTAGCGCTGGGACTCGCTGATACCGGCGTCGGCCAGCAGGCGGGCATCCAGGCGTGCCAATTGACGACGGCTGGCGATGCGACGCTGCCACAGCAGCAGGGTCGACAGGGCGCGCAGAGGAGCCGAGGCTTTAGATTCAACGTTGTTTTCGAAAACCAGACCGGAACTGAGGGTACGTTCCATGATGTGTCATCCTTCCGCTTGTGGCGGGATTAGGTAGTGATTTAACTGATGCCAATGATCCTCCTCTGTCGTCCATAACAGTAGATACAGTTCACCAGTATTGCGATGGGCCAGTTAACTGTTAAACGCTACTGTTGCACTCCGAATTGGCATAACTGTACTGGTCTGCACTGTTTTAGTGCATTTTCGCTGAGTTTTAAAATATCGGCGGGATTGAGGCGGGGATTTTAGCGGTACAGTAGTACAGTTTTATATATCTAACTGTCTAACTGTTTTATCAAAGCAGGCGTGATCGGGGGCTTGTTCCGCGAACACCGGCGTAGCCGGTGCCATGCATCGCAGTGTTTCATTCGCGGGCAAGCCCGCTCCCACAGAGGCCTGAGCTGCTTTTGTAGGAGCGGGCTCGTCCCGCGATGGGCTCAGAAGACCGATACAGCTGGCCGATCAGCCAGCCAGCATCCGCCCGCTTTCTTCCAGATTCTCGTGCCAGCTCAGCGCTTCGCGCAGGATATGCGGGGTGTGCCCGCCTCGCTGGCAGGCGCGGTCGAAGTAGTCGTTCAGTGCGGCGCGGTAGTCCGGATGCACGCAGTTGTCGATGATCGCCCGGGCGCGTTCGCGCGGTGCAAGGCCGCGCAGGTCGGCCAGGCCCTGTTCGGTGACCAGGATGTCCACATCATGCTCGGTGTGGTCGACATGGCTGACCATCGGCACCACGCTGGAAATCGCACCACCCTTGGCGATCGACTTGGTCACGAACACTGCGAGGTGGGCGTTGCGGGCGAAGTCGCCGGAGCCACCGATACCGTTCATCATCCGCGTGCCGCACACGTGGGTGGAGTTGACGTTGCCGTAGATGTCGAACTCCAGCGCGGTGTTGATCCCGATGATGCCCAGGCGACGCACTACTTCGGGGTGGTTGGAAATCTCCTGCGGGCGCAGCACCAGTTTGTCCTTGTAACGCTCGAGGTTGCCGAATACGTCGGCATTGCGGCGGGTCGACAGGGTGATCGAGCTGCCCGAGGCGAAGCGCAGCTTGCCGGCATCGATCAGGTCGAACGTCGAGTCCTGCAGCACTTCGGAGTACATGGTCAGGTCTTCGAACGGCGATTCGATCAGGCCGCACATCACGGCATTGGCGATGCTGCCGATGCCGGCCTGCAGCGGGCCAAGGCTGTTGCTCATGCGTCCGGCATCAACTTCCTGCTTGAGGAAGCCGATCAGGTGGTTGGCGATGGCCTGGGTCTCGTGATCCGGTGGCAGGACGGTGGATGGCGAGTCTGGCTGGTCGCTGATGACGATGCCGACGATCTTCGCTGGATCGATCGGGATCGCGGTGCTGCCGATGCGGTCATCGACCTTCACCAGTGGAATCGGCGTGCGGGTCGGGCGGTAGGTCGGGATATAGATGTCGTGCAGCCCTTCGAGGTTGGGGTTGTGCGACAGGTTGATCTCGACGATGACCTGCTTGGCGAAGATCGCGAAGCTGGCCGAGTTGCCCACCGAGGTGGTTGGCACGATGTGGCCCTGTTCGGTGATCGCAACCGCTTCGATGACTGCGATGTCCGGCAAGGTCAGCTGCTTGTTACGCAACTGCTCGACGGTTTCCGACAGGTGCTGGTCGATGAACATCACCTGCCCGTCATTGATGGCCTTGCGCAGGGTGCTGTCCACCTGGAAGGGCATGCGCCGGGCGAGTACACCGGCCTCGGTCAGTTGCTTGTCCAGGTCGTTGCCCAGGCTGGCGCCGGTCATCAGGCTGATCTTCAGTGGCGACTGCTTGGCACGTTCGGCCAGGGCGTGTGGCACTGCCTTGGCTTCGCCGGCGCGGGTGAAGCCGCTCATGCCGACGGTCATGCCATCCTCGATCAGGCCAGCGGCGTCGGCCGCACTCATTACCTTGCTGTGCAGGGAGGACAAGCGGATACGATCACGGTACATGGATTGTTATCTCGGGCTACTTGGGCTACTGCAGCGCAGTCTAGAGATTTAGCCCGATGCCGTCCCGCGACCATGGTCGTATGAGGAGCCTGGAAATAGAGCCGTTGATCTGGATCAGCAAAACGACAAGGCCCCAGGAAGAATCTTCCCGGGGCCTTCTAAAACAGTGTCGTCCAGCTCGGAAAAGGACTACTCCACGGCCTTGACCATGTCCTCGATGACTTTCTTGGCGTCACCGAACACCATCATGGTCTTGTCCAGATAGAACAGTTCATTGTCCAGGCCCGCATAACCGCTGGCCATGGAGCGCTTGTTGACGATGATGGTCTTGGCCTTGAAGGCTTCGAGGATCGGCATGCCGGCAATCGGCGACTTGGGATCGTTCTTCGCTGCGGGGTTGACCACATCGTTGGCGCCCAGCACCAGCACAACGTCGGCCTGGCCGAACTCGGCGTTGATGTCCTCCATTTCGAACACCTGATCGTACGGGACCTCTGCTTCGGCCAGCAGTACGTTCATGTGCCCGGGCATGCGCCCCGCCACCGGGTGAATCGCATACTTCACGGTTACACCGTTGTGGGTCAGCTTCTCGGTCAGCTCTTTCAGGGCGTGCTGGGCGCGGGCCACCGCGAGGCCGTAGCCGGGAACGATGATCACGCTGTCGGCATTGCTCAGCAGGAAGGTTGCATCGTCGGCCGAACCGGATTTCACCGGGCGTTGTTCTTTCGTGCCGGCCGCCGCGCCGCTATCGGTGTCGCCACCGAAGCCGCCGAGGATGACGTTGAAGAACGAGCGGTTCATCGCCTTGCACATGATGTACGAGAGGATTGCACCGCTGGAGCCGACCAGGGAGCCGGCGATGATCAGCATCGAGTTGTTCAGCGAGAAGCCAATGCCTGCCGCGGCCCAGCCCGAGTAGCTGTTGAGCATCGACACCACCACCGGCATGTCGGCGCCGCCGATCGGGATGATGATCAGCACACCCATGACGAAGGCGAGGACCAGCATCAGGGTGAAGGCGCTGTAGTGTCCGGTGAAGGTGAACAGCAAGCCCAGGGCGAGGGTGGTGATGCCAAGGATCAGGTTCAGCTTGTGCTGGCCGGCGAACTGTACGGGTGCGCCCTGGAACAGGCGAAACTTGTACTTGCCCGACAGCTTGCCGAAGGCGATCACGGAGCCGGAGAAGGTGATCGCGCCAATGGCTGCGCCGAGGAACAGCTCCAGGCGATTGCCGGTGGGGATCGGGTCGCTGATGCTGGCAACGATGCCCAGTGATTGGGGCTCGAGCACCGCGGCGATGGCGATGAACACCGCTGCCAGGCCGATCATGCTGTGCATGAAAGCGACCAGCTCTGGCATCTTGGTCATCTCGACGCGCTTGGCCATGATCGACCCGGCGCTGCCGCCGATCAGCAGGCCGACGAGGACATAGCCGATACCCGCGGTGGCGCCGCCGCTACCGACCGAGAGTGCAGCGAGCTTATAGATGAGGCCGATGGTGGTGAGCATGGCGATGCCCATGCCGATCATGCCGAACAGGTTGCCGCGCCGGGAGGTGGTCGGGTGCGACAGGCCTTTGAGAGCCTGGATGAAGCAGACCGAGGCGACCAGGTAGAGAAGGGTGACCAGATTCATGCTCATGCTTACTTCTGCCCCTCGTTCTTGGTTTTCTTCTTGAACATTTCCAGCATGCGGCGGGTGACCAGGAAGCCCCCGAACACATTGACCGCGGCCAGGGCCACGGCAAGGGTGCCCATCAGCTTGCCGGCCGGGGTGACCGTCAGCGCTGCGGCGAGCATCGCGCCGACGATGACGATCGCGGAAATCGCGTTGGTCACCGCCATCAGCGGGGTGTGCAGCGCCGGGGTAACGTTCCAGACCACGTGGTAGCCAACGTAGATGGCCAGCACAAAGATGATCAGGTTGTAGATTCCGTGGGAAATCAGCATGTCTTCCATTGTCGTGCTCCTCAGCCGTTCTTGCGCACGACCTGGCCGTCGCGGCACATCAGGCACGCGGCGACGATGTCGTCTTCCAGGTTGATCACCAGCGCGCCGTCCTTGTCGAACAGCAGCTTCATGAAGTCCAGCAGGTTGCGTGCGTACAGCGCAGAGGCGTCGGCAGCCAGCTGGGCGGGCAGGTTGGTCGGGCCGACGATGGTCACGCCGTGTGCCAGCACTACCTGATCGGCCACCGTGAGCGGGCAGTTGCCGCCTTGGGCCGCCGCGAGGTCGATGACGACCGAGCCGGGTTTCATCTGCGCCACGGTCTCGGCGCTGAGCAGCGTCGGTGCCTTGCGGCCGGGGATCAGTGCGGTGGTGATGACGATGTCGGCCTGCTTCGCGCGTTCGTGCACCGCCTGGGCCTGGCGTTGCATCCAGCTGGCCGGCATCGGGCGGGCGTAACCGCCTACGCCTTCGGCGCACTCGCGTTCTTCGTCGGTCTCATAGGGGACGTCGATGAACTTGGCGCCAAGGGATTCGATCTGTTCTTTCACTGCGGGCCGTACGTCCGACGCCTCGATCACTGCCCCGAGGCGCTTGGCCGTGGCGATGGCCTGCAGGCCGGCGACACCGGCACCGAGAATCAGCACGCGAGCGGCTTTCACGGTGCCCGCAGCGGTCATCAGCATGGGCATGAAGCGCGGATAGTGATGCGCCGCAAGCAGCACGGCCTTGTAGCCGGCGATGTTGGCCTGCGATGACAACACGTCCAGGCTTTGCGCGCGCGAGGTGCGCGGAGCGGCTTCAAGGGCGAAGGCGGTGATGCCGTGTTCGGCCATCCTGGCGATGAGCTCGCTGTTGAAGGGGTTGAGCATGCCCACCAGGATACTGCCGGGATTGATCCGGGCCAGTTCCTGGTCGCTGGGCGCCACCACCTTGAGCACCAACTGCGCGCCCAAGGCATCGCCAGCGTCACCCAAGGAAGCACCTGCGGCCTCATAGGCGCTGTCCGGGATGCTGGCTTTGAGCCCGGCGCCCCGTTCGACAGTGACCTGATGGCCCTGGCCGACCAGTTTCTTGATGGTTTCCGGGGTCGCGGCAACCCTCGCCTCACCCGTCTGCGTCTCTAGAGGAACACCAATGTGCACGACTTTGTCTCCTGCGGTGACCTTGTCATTGTTGATTCCAGCGCACTTCGGGTGGTGCTGCTGGAGCGGTCGTTGAGCAATGCATACCGCCGGTTCCGGGGCGGGCGAGGCATTTTGCAGACGAACCGCAGGTGCTTCAACCGGTTCTGGAGCGAAACGAAGTTAAAACTACAAGTCACCCTGTGACCACTTGTCGCAACCGTCCGCATCCAGGCCGTCAAGAACGCGCTATTGGGAGCTTAGGAGAAAAAATCGAAAATTTTTGGCGGTTTTCGTCCGTAGTTTGCTGGATGTCGTAAAAACAGCGGCAAACCCTCGCGGTTACTAGGGTTGATACGGTTTTTTTCGCTAATGGAACAGTTTATGGATTTGCGACAAATCCATATATCTGTAGGTGTTTAAAATAATTGACTACGAAGTCAGCTTTTGGGTTTCATGCGCTTGCGGCGTAGTCGCGCGCCTGAATCACCAGCCAGTCGCGGAAGGCGCGCAGCGAAGCTGACTCCACCTTGCGCTCGGGAATCATCAGATAGTAGGCCTTGTCGCTCGACAGGGCATGCTTGTTTGCGACCACCAGTCGGCCCTCCGCCAGCTCGCGCTGGATGAGGAACGGCGGGATCAAGGCTATGCCCATTTCGTGCATTGCCGCCTGGCCCAGCATGGAAAACAGCTCGTAGCGCGGGCCGTTCATGTCGCGTTCCACGCTCATGCCCAGGCTGTCGAACCACTGCCGCCAGGCGTAGGGGCGGGTGGTCTGCTGCAGCAATGGCAGCTCGGCGATGAATCTGGCGTCTAGTGCGTCTCGTCCGTCGAGCCATTGCGGGCTGCACACCGGCACCGGATTTTCACCCATCAGGCGATGTGACTGGGTGCCAGACCAGTCGGCGTCGCCGAAGTAGATGGCGGCATCGAAGGTGGTGTCGGCGAACAGGAAAGGCCGCGTGCGGTTGGTGAGGTTGACCGTTACCTCCGGGTGGCGTTGCTGGAAGTCCTTCAGACGGGGGAGCAGCCACTGGGTGCCGAAGGTCGGCACTACGGCCAGTTCGATGACGTTGGCGCCCTGCTGGCGCATCACCGACAGGGTATCCCGTTCCACCGCGTCCAATTGCGCCGAGACCTGGCGGCTGTACGACAGGCCAGCCTCGGTCAGCTTCACCCCCCGGCGCGAGCGTCGGAAAAGCTCCACATTGAGAAAGCCCTCCAGGCCACCGATTTGCCGACAGACGGCACCTTGGGTCAGCGCCAGTTCCTGGGCGGCCTTGGTAAAGCTCTCGTGGCGGGCGGCCGCCTCGAAGCAGACCAGGGCGGTGGTGCTGGGGATCTTGCGCCGCATGTACGTCATTCTCACTTATAAGAGGCGTTGGATAGGGATTTCGCTTATTACGGAGTGAGAAAATAGCACTAATAGGTGCGCAATCCTCGTTTGTCCGCCGACAGGTTCCGGCCTAGGATCAAGGCAACAAGAAATTTCGTCACATACCTTTCGAGGACTCTGCCCATGGCCGGTAAAGCAAGCTTCAACTGGATCGATCCGCTGCTGCTGGATCAGCAGCTCACTGAAGAGGAGCGCATGGTGCGTGACAGCGCTTATCAGTTCGCCCAGGACAAGCTTGCTCCGCGGGTGATCGAGGCGTTCCGTCACGAACAGACCGATCCGGCGATCTTCCGTGAGATGGGCGAGGTCGGCCTGCTGGGGGCGACCATTCCGGCGGAGTATGGTGGCAGTGGTCTCAACTATGTGTGCTATGGGTTGATCGCCCGTGAAGTGGAGCGGATCGACTCGGGCTACCGCTCGATGATGAGTGTGCAGTCTTCGCTGGTCATGGTGCCGATCAACGAGTTCGGCAGTGAGGCGCAGAAGCAGAAGTACCTGCCCAAGCTGGCCAGTGGGGAATGGATCGGTTGCTTCGGTTTGACCGAACCCAATCACGGCTCCGACCCTGGCGCGATGATCACCCGTGCTCGCAAGGTCGAGGGTGGCTACAGCCTGACGGGCAGCAAAATGTGGATCACCAACAGCCCGATCGCCGATGTGTTCGTGGTCTGGGCGAAGGACGATGCCGACGATATTCGTGGCTTCATTCTGGAAAAGGGATGGAAGGGTCTGAGCGCTCCAGCCATTCATGGCAAGGTTGGCCTGCGTGCGTCGATCACCGGTGAGATCGTCATGGACGGCGTGTTCGTGCCGGAAGAGAACATCTTCCCTGAGGTCCGTGGTTTGAAAGGCCCGTTCACCTGTTTGAACTCGGCGCGCTATGGCATTTCCTGGGGCGCGCTGGGTGCGGCGGAGGCTTGCTGGCACACTGCACGCCAGTACACCCTGGACCGCAAGCAGTTCGGTCGCCCTCTGGCCGCCAACCAACTGATCCAGAAGAAACTCGCCGACATGCAGACCGAGATCACCTTGGGGCTGCAAGGCTGCCTGCGGCTGGGGCGGATGAAGGACGAGGGCACTGCGGCGGTGGAGATCACCTCGATCATGAAGCGCAACTCCTGCGGCAAGGCCCTGGATATCGCCCGTCTGGCGCGCGACATGCTCGGCGGTAACGGGATCTCCGACGAGTTCGGGGTGGCGCGTCACCTGGTCAACCTCGAGGTGGTCAACACCTATGAAGGGACGCATGACATCCATGCGTTGATCCTCGGCCGCGCACAGACCGGCATTCAGGCGTTCTATTAATAGAGGGCGCGGCCATGGGAGCACTGTCACATCTGCGGGTGCTGGACCTGTCGCGTGTGTTGGCCGGGCCGTGGTCCGGCCAGATTCTCGCCGACCTCGGGGCTGACGTGATCAAGGTCGAGCGCCCGGATAGCGGCGATGACACCCGGGCGTGGGGCCCGCCCTTCCTGCGGGACGCCCGAGGCGAGAACACCAGCGAGGCGGCCTACTATCTGTCGGCCAACCGGAACAAGCGTTCGGTGACTATCGACTTCACCCAGCCCGAAGGTCAGCGCCTGGTGCGTGAACTGGCGGCAAAGTCGGATATCGTCATCGAGAACTTCAAGGTGGGCGGGCTGGCGAGCTATGGGCTGGACTACGAACGCCTGAAGGCGGTCAATCCAAGGCTTATCTATTGTTCGATCACTGGCTTTGGACAGACTGGGCCCTATGCCAAGCGCGCGGGCTACGATTTCATGATCCAGGGGCTGGGCGGATTGATGAGTCTGACCGGGCGGCCTGAGGGTGAGCAGGGTGCCGGGCCCATGAAGGTGGGAGTGGCGCTGACTGACATCCTCACCGGGCTTTATTCTACGGTGGCGATCCTTGCAGCGCTGGCGCATCGCGATCAGTCGGGGGAGGGCCAGCATATCGATATGGCTCTGCTGGATGTGCAGGTGGCGTGCCTTGCCAACCAGGCAATGAACTACCTGACCACGGGCACACCACCCAAGCGCCTGGGTAATGCGCATCCCAACATCGTGCCTTACCAGGACTTCCCGACGGCCGATGGTGACTTCATCCTTACGGTGGGTAACGACGGGCAGTTCCGCAAGTTCGCGGAAGTGGCCGGTCAGCCGCAGTGGGCAGATGATCCGCGCTTTGCCACCAACAAGCAGCGGGTTGCGCATCGGGCGGAGCTTATTCCTCTGATTCGACAGGCGACGGTGTTCAAGACCACTGCCGAGTGGGTGGCGGAGCTGGAAAGGGCTGGAGTGCCGTGCGGGCCGATCAACGACCTGGCGCAGATGTTCCAGGATCCGCAGGTCGTGGCGCGCGGCTTGAAGGTGGATGTTCCTCATCCGCTGGCGGGCAGTGTGCCTCAGGTGGCGAGCCCGATCAGGTTGTCGGAGACGCCCGTGGAGTATCGTCGGGCCCCACCTTTGCTCGGGGAGCATACCGAGGCGGTGCTGAGGGATGTCTTGGGATTGGATGTAGCGGCTGTTCAGGTGCTGCGTTCTGCAGGGGTGCTGTGACAGCGTCTCAGCTATATAGAGAAGCGGGGAGGCCGGCAGGCCTCCCCGCTGTGTTTTCAGCGATCTGAAAGATTCTTGAAATAAAAGGTTGACGCCCTCTCAGATCCCCTTATAATGCGCCCCACTTCCGCAGCAAACGGAACGCAAAACTCCTTGTTAATCAGCGGGTTAGGCGAGTTCGGTGAAGCGTGAAGGGCTTCGATCACCTGATCGGCAGCGGTGAAAAAGGCAGTTGACAGCATCTTCGAGTGCTGTATGATTCGCCTCCCGCTACGAGAGATCGCAGCGAGTCAAGTGTT
>Ga0308171_1000749_pt1 | contig 57466 bp, 51 predicted proteins | sample PhyGR1_FD_202135 | JGI IMG/M metagenome (GOLD analysis project Ga0308171, IMG submission 202135) | Phyllosphere microbial communities from UC Gill Tract Community Farm, Albany, California, United States - DLSLSG.R1 | ecosystem: Host-associated > Plants > Phyllosphere > Unclassified | place: USA... | reverse complement strand
AGCGCACGCTCGGGGTGTCCTGCAGCGGCACCCAGGAACGGGCGTGGATCGCCTGCGACTGGCTGAACATGAAGGGCAGCTGCTTGCCTTCCGTCATCGACGGTTCCAGCCACTGCAGGCCCGAGGCGGTCGGCGCGGTGTGGTAAGTGATCAGCACCTTGCCCGGCTGCTGCGGGGCTTCGATGGTCAGCTTGCTGCCGAACACCTTGTCGGTCGGCGCGAGGGCGAACTGCAGCGGCGCTGCACTGCCCTGCGCGTCGACGGCCTCGACCTTCTCGATGGTCAGCTCGCGGGTGTCCAGCACCAGCTGCTTGGCCGCCTTGTCCTTCCACTCCAGGGTGTAGGTCGCGGTGCCACCGATCTGTTTGCTGTCGAAATCCAGCTTCAGATCGAGCGCCAGATCCTTGATGACGACCTTGTCCGGCTCGGCGTAGGAGCTTTCGTCGTGGCTGCGGCTGTCGGCTTTCATCGCGGTGTTGGCCGGTGCCTGGGCGGTGGGGTCGGCGGTCGGCGCCGCGGGTTCTTTCGAGCAGCCGGCCGCCAGGGCGACGGCCAGGGGAAGCAACAGGAACGGAGATCGCATTGAATCGGGACCGATCAGGGTGAAACGACCAGTTTACCCCTGTCCACGGCTCCGGTCGCGGGCACCCCGCGGGTGGCCGCATTCAGCCACGCGGGCCGGCCCTGCCGCAGGACCGGCCGCGCCGCTCAGAGCTTGTAGCCGGAATGGATCGAGACGATCCCGCCGGTGAGGTTCTTGAAGTGGCAGCGCTCGAACCCGGCCTCGCCCATCATCGTCTTGAGCTGTTCCTGCGGCGGGTGCTTGCGGATGCTCTCGGCCAGATAGGTGTAGCTGCCGCTGTCGCGCGCGAACAGCTGGCCCAGCTTCGGCAGGATCTTGAACGAGTGGAAATCGTAGATCGGCTTGAACCAGTCCGCGGTGACTTCGGAGAACTCCAGCACGCGGGCCTGGCCGCCCACCTTCAGCACGCGGTACATCTCGCGCAGGCCGGCATCCTTGTCGGTGACGTTGCGCAGGCCGAACGCGATCGTGACCAGATCGAAGCTCGCATCCGGGAACGGCAGCGACTCGGCATTGCACTGCACGTAGTTCAGGCCCGAGACCAGGCCGCGGTTGGTCAGCCGGTCACGGCCGACCGACAGCATGCCGGCATTGATGTCACCGAGCACCACTTCGCCCTCGGCGCCCACGCGTTCCTTGATCAGCGCGGCGATGTCACCGGTGCCGCCGGCCAGGTCGAGCACGCGGTCGCCCGGCTTCACCTGCGCGGTGGCCACGTAGTAGCGCTTCCACGCCCGGTGGATGCCCAGGCTCATCAGGTCGTTCATCAGGTCGTAATTGCGCGCGACCGAAGTGAACACTTCGCCCACCAGTTTCTGCTTGTCCTTGGCGGCGACGTCGCGGAAGCCGAAATGGGTGGTGCCAGTCTTGTAGGGGGATTCGCTCATGGGTGGATTATCGCACCGCTTGCGGCGCTGCGGCACCCGGGGGCTGCGACCCGGTGCCGGAGCCGCGGCAGGCCACTATCATGGCGGGCCAGATGCCGATGGAATCCCCATGATCACCACCCCCGACTACGCCGCCCTGCTCGAAACCGCCATCGCCGAGGCCCGCCAGGGCCTGGCCGAAGGTGGCATCCCGATCGGCGCCGCGCTGTACCACACCGATGGCCGCCTGCTCGGCTGCGGGCACAACCGCCGCGTGCAGGAAGGCGACCCGTCCGTGCACGGCGAAACCGACGCCTTCCGCAAGGCCGGCCGCCAGCGCCGCTACCAGGACACCATCATGGTCACCACCCTGGCCCCGTGCTGGTACTGCAGCGGGCTGGTGCGCCAGTTCAACATCGGCACCGTGGTGGTGGGCGAGTCGGTCACCTTCCAGGGCGGCATCGAGTGGCTGCGCGAGAACGGGGTCAAGGTGATCGACATGCAGAGCCAGGCCTGCATCGACCTGCTGGGCGGCTTCATCAGCGCCCACCCGGATATCTGGAACGAAGACATCGGCGAGTAATCCGCCCGCATCCGCGCGATCACGTCGCCTACCGGTGCGTGATCGTGCTCGGCGCCGTCGCTGTGGCGGCGCCGGTTCTGAACCCTTCAGGTCCAGCGGACACTGCCCTAGCCCTGTGCCAGTGACGTCTGCGTGCAGTCGGCGGCCGCTGGCACGACGCCCGCGCAACGCGGCGAACACGCTGCACTAACAATCGCGCTGTATGAACGGCCTAAGGTGGGTGTACAGGGGGCACCAACGTCGAGGAGACGTCATGACTGCCCAGACCGCCCGCACCGTACTGCTCGCCCCGGCCTTGTCCCGCGCCTGGGAACAGCTGAAGGTGCATCACGACCGCCATCGCAACTCCGCCCCGTTCTGGAGCGCCTATCAGGCCATCCAGGATGATCTCGCCCGCTCACACCCGCAGCATCGCGTGGATGTCTGCAACGGCCTGGCCACGTTCGCCGAACGCCTGGGCGTGGTCGGCCATGCGCAGTTGCTGGGCGAACACGCTGAACACTTCACCGACGCTCGCCACGCGGGCTCCACATCACCGTGACGTCGCTTCCACTGCGTCGCACGCCATCATCGTGTCATTCCTCATCCTGTATCGAACCGACCATGCCTTCCGCCCAGATTTCCATTCCTGCCGTCATCGACGTCGACGCTGAAGTCAGCCACTGGCGCCAGCTCCACGCCGACGGCAGCCTCGGGTCCGGCTCGTTCGGCCATTACGTACCGTGGATCAAATTCGCCTGCGATTCGTTGATCACCCAGCCGCGCGCCAGCGATGCGCAGCGCGATGAAATGTTCCAGACCCACTACGCCCTGCAGATCATGCCGCGCCTGAGCGAAGAACAGGCCCGCGATTTCGTCGACCAGTGCTGGGAACACATCTACCTGGCCGGGCGCCAGGACCAGGCGTCGCGGCCGCGCCTGAGCGCCCGCGCCTGAGCTACGCCTGCGTGTGACTCAAGGCAGTGCCGGCCCACCTGGGCCGGCACGGTGGCAACGCGGCCTCAGCCGCGCTCGTGCCAGCCGCCGCCCAGCACCTTGTACAGCGCCACCTGGTTGGACTGCCGCGCCAGCTGGGTACTCACCAGCGACTGCCGCGCGGTATAGGCGGTCCGCCGCGCATCCAGCAAGGTCAGGAAGCTGTCCAGGCCGGCGTCATAGCGCGCCTGCGACAGCCGCTGCGCGGTCTCCGCCGCGGCGACCAGCGCCTGCTGGGAAGTCAGCTGCGCCTGTAGACTGTCCTGCAATGCCAGCGCATCGGCGGCATCGCGGAACCCGGACTGGATCGCCTTTTCATACTGCGCCAGCGCGATATCGCGATCGGCGTTGGCCACGTCCAGCCCGGCGCGCAGGCGGCCGCCCTGGAAGATCGGCAGGGTAATCGTGGGGATGAAACTCCACGCCCGCGTGCCACCGTCGAACAGCCCTGACAGTTCCGTCGATGCCGAGCCGATGCTGCCGGTCAGGCTGATCGAGGGGAAGAACGCCGCCCGCGCCGCGCCGATGTTGGCGTTGGCGGCCAGCAGCTGGTGCTCGGCCGCCATCACGTCCGGCCGCCGCAGCAGCACTTCGCCCGGCAACCCGGCCGGCACCGGCTGCACGGGCGAGACCCCGGTGATTTCCCCGCGCGGCAGCAGGGTGTCATCGACCGGCCCACCGGCGAGCAGCGCCAATGCATTGCGGTCCTGCGCGACCTGCCCCTCGTAGCGGGCCACATCGGTGCGCGCGGTCTCCACCAGCGTGCGGGTCTGGGTCAACTCCAGTGCGGATGCCCCGCCCAGCGCATAGCGCGCCTGCGAAAGCCGCAGCGAATCCTCGTAGGTGGCCAGCGTCGCCTGCGCGATCTTCAGCTGCTCGGTGTCCGCACCGAGCGTCAGCCAGGCCGTGGCGACCTCCGCGACCAGCGCGATCTGCGCGTTGCGGCGGTTGGCCGCTTCGGCGAAATACTGCTGCAGCGCGGCCTGGCTCAGATGGCGCACCCGGCCGAACAGGTCCAGCTCGTACTCCACCACGCCGAGGTTGGCGGTGAACTGTTCGGTCACCGGGACATCGCCGCCGCTACGGGTCATCTGTCCCTGCACGCCCAGCGCCGGCACGCGGTCGGCGCGCTGGATGCGGTACTGCGCACGCGCCCGCTCGACATTGAGCACGGCCACGCGCAGGTCGCGGTTGTTCTCCAGCGACTGGGCGATCAGCGCCTGCAGGCCGGGATCGACGAAGAAATCACGCCAGCCCAGCGCGTCCACCGCTGCGGTGGCGCCCTCGGCCGACTGCGTGGCCGGCCACTGCGAGGGAATCGCCGGGGCGACCTCGGTCGTGCGCGGTTCCAGCATCGCGCAGCCGGAGATCGCCAGGCTTACCGCCAGCGCCAGGCTGGTCATCAAGGGGTTACGCATCGGAATCTCCCGCCTTCTTGCCGTACTTGCGGCGATTGAACACGCGCTGCACCACCACGAAGAACAGCGGAATGAAGAACACACCGAGCACCGTGCCCACTACCATGCCGCCCAGCACGCCGGTACCGATGGCCTGCTGTGCGCCGGAGCCCGCACCGGAGGCGATCGCCAGCGGCAGCACGCCCAGGCCGAAGGCCAGCGAGGTCATGATGATCGGGCGCAGACGGTCGCGTACCGCGTGCATCGTCGCCTCGATCAGGCCGGCGCCCTTTTCCAGGTTCTCCTTGGCGAACTCCACGATCAGGATCGCGTTCTTGCTGGTCAGGCCCACCGTGGTCAGCATCGCCACCTGGAAGTAGATGTCACGCTCCATGCCGCGCATGGAGTTGGCCAGCACTGCGCCCAGGATGCCCAGCGGCGCCACCAGCAGCACCGAGGTCGGCACGCTCCAGCTTTCGTACAGCGCGGCCAGGCACAGGAACACGATCAGCAGCGACAGCGTGTACAGCAGCGGCGTCTGCGAACCGGCCTGGCGTTCCTGGTAGGACAGCGCGGTCCACTCGATGTCGAAACCGGCCGGCAACTGCTTGGCGATCTTCTCGATCTCGTTCATCGCATCGCCGGAGGCCACACCGGTGGCCGGCTCGCCCTGGATTTCCATCGCCGAGACGCCGTTGTAGCGCTCCAGGCGCGGCGAACCGTAATCCCAGCGCTGGCTGGCGAAGGCCGAGAACGGCACCATCTCGCCGGCCGCGTTCTTCACCGACCACAGGTTGAAGTCTTCCGGGTTCATGCGGAACGGCGCGTCGGACTGCACGTACACGCGCTTGACCCGACCCCGATCGATGAAGTCATCGATGTAGCTGCTGCCCCAGGCCGCGGCCAGCGTGGTATTGACCGATTCCAGCGACAGGCCCAGCGCACTGGCCTTGCCGACATCGATATCGATGCGCAGCTGCGGGGTGTCTTCCTGGCCGTTGGGGCGCACGTTGGCCAGCAGCGTGCTCTGCCCGGCCAGGCCGAGCAGCTGGTTGCGTGCGTCCAGCAGCGCCTGGTGACCGGCACCGCTGGTGTCCTTCAGGAAGAAGGTATAGCCCGAGCCGATGCCCAGTTCCGGCATCGCCGGCGGCGGGAAGGCGAAGATGAAGGCGTCCTTGATCCCGCCCAGCGCAGCCATCGCGCGGCCGGTGATCGGCATCGCGCCCTGCTCGGCATCACGGTCCTTCCAGTCCTTGAGCTTGACGAAGGCCATGCCCGCGTTCTGGCCCATGCCGGCGAAGCTGAAGCCCTGCACCGAGAAGATCGATTCGATCGCCTCGGCCTCGTTCTCCATGAAGTGCTTTTCGAGCTTGTCGATCGATTCCAGCGTGCGTTCCTGGGTCGCGCCGACCGGGGTCTGCACCAGCGCCATCAGGATGCCCTGGTCTTCATTGGGCAGGAACGAACTGGGCAGGCGCAGGAACAGCAGCACCATCACCAGCGCGAGCGCGGCGAACACGCCCATGAAGCGCCACGGACGGCCCAGGATTCCGCGCACGCCCCGCTGGTACTTCGCACTGGACCGGTCGAAGCCACGGTTGAACGCATTGAAGAAGCGGCCCGACCAGCCGGTGTGGGCCACGTGGTGCTCGCCCTTCTTGAGCGGCTTGAGCAGGGTGGCGCACAGCGCCGGGGTCAGCACGATCGCCACCAGCACCGACAAGGCCATCGCCGACACGATCGTGGCCGAGAACTGGCGGTAGATCACGCCGGTGGCGCCACTCATGAAGGCCATCGGCACGAACACCGCCGAGAGCACCAGGCCGATGCCGACCAGCGCGCCGGTGATCTGGCTCATCGATTTGCGCGTGGCTTCCAGCGGCGACAGTCCTTCCTCGGACATGATCCGCTCGACATTCTCCACCACCACGATCGCATCATCGACCAGCAGGCCGATCGCCAGCACCATCGCGAACATGGTCAGCATGTTCACCGAGAAACCCAGCGCGGCCAGGATGCCGAACGTGCCCAGCAGCACCACCGGCACCGCGATCGTCGGGATCAGCGTGGCGCGGAAGTTCTGCAGGAACAGGTACATCACCAGGAACACCAGCACGATGGCTTCGATCAGGGTCTTGATCACGCCCTTGATCGAGACCTGCACGAACGGCGTGGTGTCATACGGCACCACCGCCTTCAGGCCGGCCGGGAAGTTCGGGGCCATTTCATCCAGCGTGGCACGCACGCCGTTGGCGGTATCCAGCGCGTTGGCGCCGGTCGCCAGGGTGATGGCGATACCGGAGGACGGCTTGCCGTTGTAACGGGTCACGAAGTCGTAGGATTCGGCGCCCAGCTCCACCCGGGCCACGTCGGACAGGCGCAGTTCGGCACCGTCCTGCGCGCTGCGCACGATGATGTCGCGGAACTGCTGCGGGGTCTGCAGGCGATCCTGCGCATTGATGGTGGCGTTGAGCTGCTGGCCCTTCACCGCCGGCGCGCCGCCGAGCTGGCCGATGGCGACCTGCGCGTTCTGCGCGGTGATCGCCGCGATCACCTCCGCGGTGGAGAGCTGGTAGGTGTGCAGCTTGTTGGGGTCCAGCCAGATACGCATGGCGTACTTGCCACCGAACACCTGGATGTTGCCTACGCCCGGCACGCGGCTCAGCGGATCGACGATGTTGGAGCCGACGTAATCGGAGATGTCGTTGGCGTCCATGCTGCCGTCTTCAGAGACGAAGCCCAGCACCTGCAGGAAGCCGCTGCTCGACTTGGCCACGTTGATGCCCTGGCGCTGCACTTCCTGCGGCAGCAGCGGCATGGCCAGCTGCAGCTTGTTCTGCACCTGGACCTGGGCGATGTCCGGGTCGGTGCCGCTCTGGAAGGTCAGGGTGATGGTGGCCTGGCCATTGGAGGAGCTGTTGGAGGAGAAGTAGATCAGGCCATCCAGGCCCTTCATGTTCTGCTCGATGATCTGCGTGACCGAATCCTCGACCACCTTGGCCGAGGCACCCGGGTAGCTGGCGCTGATCTCGACCGCCGGCGGGGCCACTTCCGGGTACATGGACACCGGCAGCTTGAGCACCGCCAGCGCGCCGGCGAGCATGATGATGATCGCGATCACCCACGCGAAGATGGGCCGATCAATGAAGTAACGTGCCATGGAATTCTCCGCTTACTGCTGGTCGGCCGGGGCGGCAGGCGCCGCCGGCGCAGCGGCCGGCTTTGCCGGCGCCGCGCCCATTTCGGTGGCCTGCACGGGCATGCCCGGCTGGATCTTCTGCAGGCCTTCGACGATGACCTTGTCACCGGCCTTGAGGCCGTCTTCGACCAGCCACTTGCCGCCGATCGCGCGGCTGACCTTGACCGGCCGCACTTCGACCTTGTCGTCCTTGCCGACCACCATCGCGCTGGTATCGCCCTTGGGATCGCGGGCGATGCCCTGCATCGGCACCAGGATCGCGTTCTCGCGCACGCCGCTGCCGACCTGGGCACGCACGTACATGCCGGGCATCAGCACCTGGTCGGGGTTGTCGACCTTGACCCGCAGCGCGTAGCTGCCGGTGGTCGGATCGACGCTGACTTCAGAGAATTCCAGCGTGCCCTTGTGGTCGAACGGCGTGCCGTCATCGAGCAGGATCGTCACCGGCAGGGTCTGGTTGTCCTGCAGGCGGCCACTGGCCAGTTCGCGGCGCAGCTGCAGCAGCTCGCTGGCCGACTGGGTCAGATCCACGTAGATCGGATCGAGCTGCTGCACGGTGGCCAGCGCCTCGGCCTGGCCGGCGCTGACCAGCGCGCCCTGGGTGACCGACGACTTGCCGATGCGGCCGCTGATCGGCGCGGTGATGCGCGCGTAGCCCAGCGTCACGTTGGCCGCGTCCAGCGCCGCGCGCGCGGCACCGACATCGGCCTCGGCCTGCTTCAGCGTGGCGATCGCGTTCTCGTTGTCCTGGGTGCTGACCGCCTCGACCTTGGCCAGCTCGCCGATGCGCCTGGCACTCAGGCGCGCGGCATTGGCGGTGGCTTCGGCGCGGGCCAGCTGGGCACGGGCGCTGTTGGCCTGCGCGCGGTAGCTGGCGTCATCGAGCTGGTACAGCGGCTGGCCGGCGGTGACCAGGCCGCCTTCGGTGAACAGCCGCCTGCCGACGATCCCGCTGACCTGCGGGCGGACTTCGGCCACCAGGAAGGCATTGGTGCGGCCGGGCAGCTCGCGGGTCAGGCCGACCTGCTCGGCCTTCAGCGTGGCCACGGTGACCTGGCCGGGGCCGCCCTGCTGGCCTTCGGGCTCACCGCCGCCACAGGCGCTCACAGTCAGTGCGATCGCCAGGGACAGGGCGAGGAGACGGTAGGGGATTCTGGACATCGGGGGCTCGCAGGTCGGGGAGAGGGAGCGCCTGCGACGGCGGCCTCCCGGGGAGAACGACCGCCCGCAGGCAGCACATCAAGGCAACAGGCCACGCCGGGACCGTGGCCCGGGGGCGACGGTCCATGGCGAGGATCAGTGGGGCGGAAATATACATACATGCATGTTTGTTTGTAAAGGGCGGTACAATTCAGGTCGGTTTCATCCAGCAACTGCGCAGCGCATGGCCAGAAAAACCAAAGAAGAGGCCCAGGCCACCCGCGAGGGCATCCTCGATGCGGCCCAGACCTGCTTTCATGAATACGGGGTCGCCGGCACCAGCCTGGCGATGATCGGCGCCCGCGCGGGGTTTACCCGCGGCGCGGTGTACTGGCATTTCAAGAACAAGACCGAGGTGCTGACGGCGATGCTGGACCGCGAACGCGTGCCGTTCATCGAGCGGCTGCGGCGTACCACTTCGGCCAAGCGCAGCACGCCGGTCGTGGACCTCCGCTCGGCGCTGCTGGTCTCGTTCCAGGAGCTGGCCGAGGACGAGCGCCTGCGCAACATCATGGAAATCATGCTGCGCAACGATCTGTCCGTGGAAAGCCTGGCGATGCAGGAGCTGCAGCGCGAGACCTCGCGCGAGGAACTGGGCATTTTTACCGCCGCCTTCGAGCGCGCGCGCGAACTCGGCCAGCTGCGTGACCACGTCGACGCCGAAACGGTCGCGCGCATCGTGTACACCAGCCTGACCGGCGTGTTCTACAGCGCGATGCTGGAACCGGAGTTGTTCCAGATCCAGCGCGACGGCATCCAGACCCTGGACGCGATCTTCGGCGCGTTCGTGCAGCCGGGCGTGTTCACCCCGGGCGCCCCGCCGACCGCCCTGCCGACCGACGACGACACCTAGGCGAAGGGCGGGTTGGTCGAGCGCTGGGGCGCGATGCCCTTGTCGGCGAATGTCCTCCGGCGTCGGCCTGCGGCCGCCCCCTCCCCCTTGAGTTCGCCCACAAGGGCATCGCGCCCCAACCTGTACAGACCATTGGCGCCCAAAGAAAGGCCGGCTTTCCCGCGCGCGGACAACACGCGGACGCCGTAGCGGCCGGTAGGCCCCTGGGCAAACTAAAGGAGGAGGTCGTCGCCGCAGGCGGCGGCCGGGGGACATTTGCCCAGGGGCCTGCCGGCCGCTGCGGGGCCCCACGCTCGCGGCAGTCCCAAACGGAGACAGCCTTGAACAGAAGAAGAAAAAAAACGGCGACACCGAAGTGCCGCCGTTTGTCTGACCACCCGATCGTCGTTACAGGATGTAGCGGCTCAGGTCCGGATCCTGCACCAGCTCGCCCAGGTGCGCATCCACGTAGGCCTGGTCGATGCTGATGGTCTCGCCATCGCGGTCCGGCGCCTCATAGCTCAGCGTATCCAGCAGGCGCTCGAGCACGGTATGCAGGCGGCGCGCGCCGATGTTCTCCTGGCGCTCGTTGACCTGGAACGCGATCTCGGCCAAACGGTCGACGGCCTCCGGAGTGAAGGTCATCGCCACGCCTTCGGTCTGCAGCAGCGCCTCGTACTGCTTGGTCAGCGCCGCCTTCGGCTCGGTCAGGATGCGCACGAAATCGGCCTTGCTCAGCGCGCCCAGCTCCACCCGGATCGGGAAGCGGCCCTGCAGCTCCGGGATCAGATCGCTGGGCTTGGCCAGATGGAACGCACCGGACGCAATGAACAGGATGTGGTCGGTCTTGATCGTGCCGTACTTGGTGGACACATTGGACCCTTCCACCAGCGGCAGCAGGTCGCGCTGCACGCCCTCGCGCGAAACGTCGCCACCCCCGACGTTGTCACCACGCTTGGCGACCTTGTCGATCTCGTCGATGAACACGATGCCGTGCTGCTCGCAGGCCTCGATCGCCGCGCTGCGGATGTCGTCCTCGTTGACCAGCTTGCCGGCCTCCTCCTCGACCAGCAGCGGGCGCGCGGCCTTGATCGACAGCGTCCGCTTCTGCGCCTTGCCGCCGCCCAGGCTGGAGAACATCTGGCGCAGCTGCTGCCCCATTTCCTCCATGCCCGGCGGGGTCATGATGTCCACGCCGACATTGGCCGACACTTCCAGTTCGATCTCGCGCTCGTCCAGCTCACCGGCGCGCAGCATGCGGCGGAACTTGATGCGGGTCTCGTTGTCCTGCGCCGAGGGCTCGTTGCGCGCAGCCTCCGCATCGAAACCGATGCCGGCACTGCGGCGCGGCAGCAGCGCATCGAGGATGCGGTCCTCGGCACGCTCCTCGGCCTGGTTGCGCACGCGCACCTTGGCCTGTTCGCGGTACAGCTTGACCGCGGTATCGGCCAGGTCACGGATGATCTGTTCGACATCCTTGCCGACGTAGCCGACCTCGGTGAAGCGGGTGGCTTCGACCTTGACGAACGGCGCGTTGGCCAGCGTGGCCAGGCGGCGGGCGATCTCGGTCTTGCCGACGCCGGTCGGGCCGATCATCAGGATGTTCTTGGGCATGACCTCGTTGCGCAGCTCGGCCGGCAGCTGCATGCGGCGCCAGCGGTTGCGCAGCGCGATGGCGACCGCGCGCTTGGCGTCATGCTGGCCGACGATGTGGCGGTCGAGCTCCTGCACGATCTCGCGCGGGGTCATGGTGGCGGAAGAGAGTTCAATCTTGTGCGGCATGGGTGTGCTCACGGAATCTGGGGCGGGGGGTGCCGCATTGCCCGGCGGCGACGGAGCGGTGACGCAGCGCCACGCGATGCATGGCACGGCCGAGCTGCAACGCCGTGCGTTACAGCTCTTCGACCACCACGTTGCGATTGGTGTAGATGCAGATGTCGCCGGCGATGTTGATCGACTCGGTGGCGATCGTGCGCGCATCCAGTTCGGTATGCGCCAGCAGCGCGCGTGCCGCCGAGAGCGCATACGAGCCGCCCGAACCGATGGCGATGATGCCGTCTTCCGGTTCGATCACATCACCGGTGCCGCTGATGATCAGCGAGGTGTCCTTGTCGGCCACGGCGAGCAGCGCTTCGAGCTTGCCCAGGCGGCGCTCGGTGCGCCAGTCCTTGGCCAGCTCCACCGCCGCGCGCTGCAGCTGGCCGTGTTTTTCCAGCTTGGCTTCGAACAGTTCGAACAGGGTGAACGCATCGGCGGCGGCACCGGCGAAACCGGCCAGTACCTGGCCCTCGCGGCCCAGTCGGCGCACCTTGCGCGCGTTGCCCTTCATCACCGTGTGGCCGAGCGTGACCTGGCCATCGCCGGCGACGGCGACGTGGCCGTTGCGGCGCACCGAAATGATGGTGGTGGCATGAAATACGTTTGGGTTCTGACTGGGATCCATGGAGCCTCCGGGGTGACAAGAACTGAGGTGGGGCCGTTGCATGACGCTTCAACCCACCCTGCCCTGCGCCCGGTTGCCGCAGCGGATCGGTTCAGGTCGCATTGCCGGATTTCTGCCGCTTCGCGCGCGGGTGCGCGGCGTCGTAAACCTTGGCCAGGTGCTGGAAATCCAGGTGCGTGTAGATCTGCGTGGTGGCGATGTCGGCATGGCCGAGCAGCTCCTGCACGCCGCGCAGATCGCCGGAGGACTCCAGGATGTGGCTGGCGAAACTGTGCCGCAGCATGTGCGGATGCACGTGCTTGAACAGGCCCTGGCGCTGGGCCAGCGTGCGGATGCGGATCTGCACCGCGCGCTGCGTGATCGGCCCGCCCTTGCGCCCGGGGAACACCGGCGCTGTCGCCGCGCCGCGCGATTCGGCCTGCCAGCCCTGCAACGCGGCACGCGCATGCGAACCGAACGGCACACGGCGTTGGCGATTGCCTTTGCCCAGTACGTTGACCAGCCCGGTCGCGAAATCCAGATCGCGCCAGATCAGCGCGCACAGCTCGCTCAGGCGCAGGCCGGAGGAATAGAACAGTTCCAGCAGTGCGCGGTCGCGCATGCCCAGCGGGCCGTCGGTGGGCAGTTCGACCAGCTGCACGGCTTCATCGGCATCGAGCACCTGCGGCAGTTTGCGTGGCGCCTTGGGCGCCTTCAGCCCGGTGGCCGGGTTGGCCGCGATGCGGTGGTGCTTGAGCAGCCAGCCGTAGAAACTGCGGCAGGCCGACAGGCGCCGCTGCAGCGAGGTCGGCGAGAGGCCGCGGCGGTGCTCGGCCGCGATGAACTGGCGAAGCTGCGCGCCATCCAGGGTTTCAATCGCGGCCTCCTGCGCCTGCGCCCACGCACAGACGGCGTCCAGATCGCGGCGGTAGGCATCCAGGGTGTGCGCGGACATCCGCCGCTCCACCGCCAGATACGAGAGGAAGGCCTGGACGATGCTCATGGCCGTCGCGCCTGCCGGCGGTTCACGCGGCGGTGAAACGCTTCAAGGCCACCACCAGCGACTCGCCCATCATGCGCAGGAACAACGTGCCCATGCCGGGATAGAAGCGGTTGCCATCGCGGCTGCCGACCGCGACCAGGCCGACGCCGGGCAGCGGCAGCAACGCGCTGGAATTGACCTCGTCCACGCGCGCGCCGTACAGCACGGTGTTCTTTTCCGGCTGCAGGCGGCCGCAGATCGGCTCGCCGTCCTTGAGGCAATCGCGGAACACGCCGAGCAGCGGGTCGCTCTCGCCCAGTACCTGCAGCCACGGTGCCTGCTCCAGCCCGGGCACCGGGTGCAGCACCACCAGGCGGACCAGGTCGCCGGCGAAATCCTCTTCCAGCGACGCGGCCATCGCGCGCAGCGTATCGGCGGCGGAGGTCTGCTTCATCAGCGCCAGGGTGAGCTGATGGGTGCGCACGGCAAGCCGCTCGTTGACCTGCGCGTTGCTGGCCAGATCGGCCAGCCGGCGCGACAGTTCGCGGTTCTTGTCGCGCAGCACTTCAAGCTGGTAACTGGCCAGCGATGCGGTCGGGCCGTCATCGCGTGGCACCACCAGGGTCAGGGCCAGGTCCGGGAACTGCTTGAGGAACCCCGGATGGCGCCGCAGCCAGGCCGCCACCTCGTGTGCACCGATCTTTTCCACCGCCTCGCTCATGCCACCCACTCCCCATCGAAGACGAAGGCCGCCGGCCCGGACATCACGATCTGGGCATCATCGGCGGGCCAGCGGATACGCAGCTGCCCACCGGGCAGGGACAGCGTGGCATCGCGCTCGAGCCGGCCGCGCTGCATCATCACCACGGCGGCGGCGCAGGCGCCACTGCCGCAGGCCAGCGTTTCGCCAACGCCCCGTTCGTACACGCGCAGCCGCGCGTGCTGCGGATCGAGCACCTGCACGAAGCCGACATTGACCGACTCCGGGAAGGTCGCATGCTGCTGCAGCAGCGGGCCCAGCCGTTCGACCGGCGCGGCATCGATCAGGCCCACTTCGATCACCGCGTGCGGATTGCCCAGCGAAACCGCGCCAAAGCGCACGGTGCCGCCCTGGACGGGCAGCAGGTATTCATCGCGGGCATGCGCGAAACCCAGCAGCGGCACCTGGTCGGGTTCGAAGCGCGGCACGCCCATCGCGACCGCGTAGTGATCCTCGCCGAGCCGTTCCACCGCATGGGTGGTCACGGGGCTGTCGATGCTGAACGCATCGCCGTCGGCTGCGCCGTCACGGACCAGCCAGGCGGCGACGCAGCGCGCGCCGTTGCCGCACTGCTGCGAGCTGGAACCGTCGGCATTCCAGATCCGGTAGGAGGCGACCGAGCCCTCGGCCTTGGGCGGTTCGATGGTCAGGATCTGGTCGCAGCCCACACCGGTGTGGCGGTCGGCCAGGCGCGCGGCCAGGGCCGGATCCGGCGGCGCGCGGCCATCGCGCAGGTCCAGCACCACGAAATCGTTGCCGGCACCGTGCATCTTGCTGAAGCGCAGTGCGGCCGGGGTGCCTGCCTTACTCATTGCCATCAGTGGCATCCAGGGCCGGGGCATCGACCGGATCGGGAACCACGGGGGCCGGGGCGCCTTCGGCATCGGTGGCGTCGGTATCGGCCGGCGGCGGGGTCGCGGCGTCATCGGCCGGTTCAACCAGCTGCTCTTCGACCGGAACCGGCTTCTGCGGCATGACCAGCGGGCCTTTGTTGCCACAGGCGGAAAGTACCAGCAGCGCCGGAGCGGCCAGCATCAGGGATATCAGGGTGCGGGGCGTCGTCTTCATGCGCCCGAGTATAACCAGAGCAGGTAAAACCTACGGATGGAAACGGCGCCCGGGCGGCGCCGGTGTTCATCCATCCTGCGAACGCGGCGGCGGCAGCGGCCGGCCCCACAGCCACAGCGCCACGCAGGTCATGCTGCCGATGGAGAGCCACTTCACCCAGGCCACGGGCACGCACCACAGCATGATCCCGGCGCAGACCGCCATGGTCAGCGTCGCCATCCATTTGCCGCGCCGGCTGACCGCGCCGTGCGCCTGCCAATCGCGGATCGCCGGGCCGAACTGCGGGTGCTGCAGCAGGCGGTTGTGCAGGCGTTCGGACCCGCGCGAGGCGGCCCAGGCCGAAATCAGGATGAACACCGTGGTCGGCAGCCCCGGCACGAAGATGCCGACGATGCCGGTCCCCAGGCTCGCATAGGCCAGCAGCCACCACGCCCAACGGAAGCGCACCTTCGCGCGCGCGGCCGGGGCATCGGTGGGAACGGGGCGTTCAGGGGCGGACATGCAGCCAGCATAGCGATCCGGCAGGGCGACCGCGATGGCCGCCCTGCCCGCCGTGCCCGCCGTGCGCGATCACCTGGCCGCGGGGGTCACGCCGAGCTGCTCGAGCACGAAGGCATACGATTCGGCCAGCTCGTGGTAGCGCTGGAAGCGACCGGACTTGCCGCCGTGGCCGGCTTCCATGTTGGTGCGGAACACGATCGGTGCGGTGCCGGTGTTGTCATCGCGCAGGCGCGCGACCCACTTGGCCGGCTCCCAGTACTGCACCTGCGAATCCCACAGCCCGGTGCCGACGAACAGGGCCGGATAGGCCTGCTTGCGGACGTTGTCGTAGGGCGAATAGGTGAGCATGTACTCGTAGTACTCGCGCTGCTCGGGATTGCCCCACTCGTCGTATTCGTTGGTGGTCAGCGGGATGCTGGCGTCGAGCATCGTGGTGACCACATCCACGAACGGCACCTGCGCGACCATCACCCGGTAATCCTGCGGCGCCTGGTTGGCCACCGCGCCCATCAGCAGCCCACCGGCGCTGCCACCGGAGGCGGCGACGCGGTCCTTGGCGGCGTAACCCTGGCGGACCAGTTCCCGGGTCACATCGACAAAATCGTTGAAGGTGTTCTGCTTGTGCAGCAGCTTGCCGTTCTCATACCAGTTGCGGCCCATCTCCTGGCCGCCGCGGATGTGGGCGATGGCATACACCACGCCACGATCGAGCAGGCTGACCACGGTCTGATTGAAGCCGGGGTCCATCGACATGCCGTAGCTGCCGTAGGCGTACTGGTACAGCGCGCCGGTGCCATCCTTCTTGAAACCGTTGCGGTACACCAGCGAGACCGGCACCTTGACCCCGTCGCGCGCGGTCACCCACACCCGTTCGGTGGTGTACTTGGCCGGGTCGTAGCCCAGCACCGGCTGCTGCTTGAGCCGGCGCCGCTCACCGGTCACGGTGTTGAGTTCGTAGGTGGTGCTGGGCGTGGCCAGCGAGGTGTAGCCATAGCGCAGCCACGGGGTGTCGTGTTCGGTGTTGGCGCCCAGGCCCATCGAATACGCCGGCTCATCGGCCTTCACGTAGTCCTGGCGACCATCGGCGAACAGCAGGCGGATCCGCTCCAGGCCGTTGGAGCGCTCGGCGATCGCGCTGAACCCATCGAACAGCTCGAACCCTTCGATCAGCACGGCATCATCATGCGTGACCCAGTCCTTCCACTCGCTGCGCGCAGTGGCGGCGCTGGGGGCGGTGACGATCTTGAAGTTGGTCGCGCCGGCATCGTTGGTGCGGATCACCCAGCGGCCGTTGAAGTGGTCGGCGTCGTACTCGACATCGCGCGCGCGCGGCGCCAGCACGGTGAAGGCCTGCGGGTTGGCCGCCAGCGCATAGCGCGTTTCCGAACTCACGGTACTGTGCAGTTCGATGGTCAGGAAGCGGTCATCGCGGGTACGCCCGATGCCCATGTAGAAGCTGTCGTCCTTCTCTTCGTACACCAGCACGTCACTGGCGACCGGGGTGCCGAGCACGTGCTTCTTCACGCGCACCGTCAGCAGCGTTTCCGGGTCGTTTTCCACGTAGAACAGCGTGCGGTTGTCGTCGGCCCAGACCACGTTGGGCGAGACGTTCTCGATCCGGTCCGGCAACAGTTCGCCGGTGCGCAGGTCCTTGAAGCGGATCACGTACTGGCGGCGGCCGACGGCATCTTCGGCCCAGGCCAGCAGCTGGTTGTCCTGGCTGACCTCGGCATCGCCGACGTTGAAGTAGCCCTTGCCGGCGGCCATCTCGTTGATGTCCAGCAGGATCTCTTCCGGGGCCTCCATGCTGCCCTTGCGGCGGGCCTGGATCGGGTAATCCTTGCCGGTCTCGAAGCGGGTGTAATACCAGTACCCGCGCTCGCGGGCCGGCACGCTGGCATCGTCCTGCTTGATCCGCGCCACGATCTCCTTGTACAGCGTGTCCTGCAGCGGCTTGAGCGGCGCCATCACCTGGTCGGTGTACGCATTTTCCGCATTCAGGTAGGCCAGCATCTTCGGGGCTTCGCGTTTGTCGTCACGCAGCCAGTAGTAGTCGTCGCTGCGGGTCGCACCGAACGGGGCCTTGACCGTGTGCGGCACCTTCTCGGCATCGGGCGGGGTCGGCGCGGGGGCGGCATGCAGGGTCGAGGTCATCAGGCTGGCAACCAGTAAACAAAGGGCGGGCTTCACGAGATAAGGCTCCTGGCGGGGGAATGCAATGGTGTCCGTACGCCGCCAGTCTGGTCGGGGGTTACGTGCACGGCAAGCCTGCCGATGGTCACTGCGCCTATCATGCCCGGCATGAGTACTCCCACGCCCCCGGCTGGCTACAGCCGCCGCAGTCAGGACATCGAACCCTTCCACGTGATGGCGCTGCTGGCCCGCGCACAGGCGCTGGAACAGGCCGGCCATGACGTGATCCACCTGGAGATCGGCGAGCCGGATTTCACCACCGCCGCGCCGATCGTGCAGGCCGGCCAGGCCGCACTGGCCGCCGGGCACACGCGCTACACCGCCGCGCGCGGATTGCCTGCGCTGCGCGACGCGATCGCCGGTTTCTACCGCAGCCGGTATCAGCTGACGATCGATCCCGCCCGCATCCTGGTGACCCCGGGCGGCTCCGGTGCGCTGCTGCTGGCCAGCAGCCTGCTGGTGGATCCGGGCCGGCACTGGCTGCTGGCCGATCCGGGCTACCCGTGCAACCGGCATTTCCTGCGGCTGGTGGAAGGCGCCGCGCAGCTGGTCCCGGTCGGGCCGCAGACGGCCTATCAGCTGACCCCGGACCTGGTGGCCACGCACTGGAACGCCGACAGCGTCGGCGCGCTGGTGGCCTCCCCGGCCAATCCCACCGGCACGGTGCTGTCGGCCACCGAACTGGGCGCGCTTTCGCAGGCCCTGCGGGCACGCGGCGGGCACCTGGTGGTGGATGAGATCTACCACGGCCTCACCTACGGCATGGACGCGGCCAGCGTGCTGCAGGTGGATGACGAAGCGTTCGTGCTCAACAGTTTCTCGAAGTATTTCGGGATGACCGGCTGGCGGCTGGGCTGGCTGGTGGCCCCGCCGCAGGCCGTGCCGGCGCTGGAGAAGCTGGCGCAGAACCTGTACATCAGCGCCCCCACGATCGCCCAGCATGCGGCGCTGGCGTGTTTCGAGGCGGACACGATCGCGATCTTCGAACAGCGCCGCGCCGCCTTCCAGGCGCGTCGCGATTACCTGCTGCCGGCGCTGCGTGCGCTGGGCCTGCGCATCGAAGTGGAGCCGCAGGGGGCCTTCTACCTGTACGCCGACGTGAGCGCGTTCACCGACGACGCGCAGGCGTTCTGCACGCATTTCCTGGAAACCGAGCATGTGGCCTTCACGCCCGGCCTGGATTTCGGTCATTACCGCGCGAACCAGCATGTGCGGCTGGCCTACACGCAGGAAATCCCGCGGCTGGAAGAGGCGGTGCGGCGGATCGCCCGCGGGCTGGAGACCTGGGTGCGCTGAGCCTGGCGCAAAAAAACGCCGCGCAGTGCTGCGCGGCGTATAAAAGGGGTGGAGCCAACCTGACGCCCCACCACCCGGAGTACGGTTACCGGCTCAGCTGTTCCCACAGGAAGCTGTAGGCGAGCGCGGACATGTGCGCGGCCTGTGCGTTGTTCGCCGCGCCGCCGTGGCCGCCTTCGATGTTCTCGTAGTAGGTCACGTCCTTGCCGGCCGCGATCATCTTGGCGGCCATCTTGCGCGCGTGCGCCGGATGGACGCGATCATCGCGGGTGGAGGTGGTGAACAGCACGGGCGGATAGGTCTTCTTCGGATCGAACAGGTGGTACGGCGAGAAGGTCTGGATGAAGGACCAGTCGGCGGTGTCCGGGTTGCCGTACTCGGCCATCCAGGAGGCGCCGGCCAGCAGATGGCTGTAGCGCTTCATGTCCAGCAGCGGTACTTGGACCACCACCGCACCGAACAGTTCCGGGTACTGGGTCAGCATGTTGCCGGTGAGCAGGCCACCGTTGCTGCCGCCCTGCACGCCCAGGTGTTTGGCCGAGGTGATCTTGCGGCTGACCAGGTCACGCGCCACCGCGGCCATGTCTTCATAGGCCTTGTGACGGTTCTGCTTCAGCGCCGCCTGGTGCCAGCGCGGGCCGTACTCGCCGCCGCCGCGGATGTTGGCGACCACGTACACGCCGCCCTTCTCCAGCCACGCCCGGCCCATGCCGCCGGAGTACGACGGGGTCAGCGAGATCTCGAAGCCGCCGTAGCCATACAGCAGGGTCGGATTGGTGCCGTCCCGCTTCATGTCCTTGGCATGCACCACGAAGTACGGCACGCGGGTGCCGTCCTTGCTGGTGGCGAAGTGCTGCTCGATCACCTTGCCCTCGGCATCGAAGAACGCCGGCATGGTCTTGAGCACTTCCGGCTGCTTGCCGATCTCGGCGATGGACAGGGTGGTCGGGGTCAGGTAATCGGTGACGGTCATCCACACCGCGTCGCTTTCATCGGCATCCACCGCGCCCACCGCGACGGTGCCGAATGACGGCGCGCCGGTGAAGTCGCTCTTCTTCCAGCCGGTGTCGGTCGGGGTCAGCACGCTCAGGCGGCTCTTGACGTCGTCCAGCACGTTGAGCACCAGGTGGGTCTTGGTCCAGCTGCTGCCGGCCAGCGACGTGGTCGCGGTCGGCGCGAACAGCACCTCGAAGTCACGCTTGCCGGCCAGGTAATCGTCCAGCCTGGTGGCCAGCAGGGAGCCGGCGGCGTAACTCTTGCCGCCCACGTTCCACGCATCGCGCAGTTCCAGGGTCAGCCACTGCTTGTGCAGGCCCTTTTCGGCCGAATTGGGCGCATCGATCTTGGTCAGGGTGCCGTCTTCGGCGCGCAGGTAGATCTCGTTGTTGTAGAACGCCAGCGTGCGGCTGACCAGGTTGCGCTCATAGCCGGGGGTATCGTCGTGCATCGCCGCGATGTACATGTCATCGGGCTTGCCTTCGTAGACCACGCTGGCCGATGCCATCGGCGTGCCGCGCTTCCACAGCTTGGCCACGCGCGGGTAGCCGGAGGTGGTCATCGTGCCATCGCCGAAATCGGTGTAGACGAACACGGTGTCGCGGTCGATCCAGCCCAGCCCGCCCTTGGATTCGGGGCGGAAGAAGCCGTCCTTGATCCAGCTTTTGCTGGCCAGGTCGAACTCGCGGGTGACATCGGCATCGGCGCCGCCGCGCGAGAGCGCGATCAGGCAGCGCGAATAATCCGGGCGCAGGCAGTCGGCGCCGTGCCAGACCCAGTTCTCGCCTTCGGCCTTGTTCAGCGCATCCAGGTCGAGCACGGTCTCCCACTGCGGCGCGGCCTTGCGGTACTCGGCCAGCGTGGTGCGGCGCCACAGACCGCGCTCGTGCTGCTTGTCCTTCCAGAAGTTGTAGTAATACGCGCCGATCTTCTGCACGCCCGGGATCTTGGCGTCCGAATCGAGGACCTCGCGGATGCTGGCCTCCATCTGCTTGAAGGCCGGGGTCGAGGCCAGCCGGCCTTCGGATTTGGCGTTCTGTTCCTTGACCCAGGTCAGCGGCTTGTCGCCGGTGACGTCTTCGAGCCAGGCGTACGGATCAGCGGGGGTCTCAGCAGCCATGGCGGTACCGGCCGCACCCGCGGACATCAGGCCTGCGACAAGGCAGGCGGAAGCAAAACGTGACATTGAAGCTCCAGGCGGTCATATGCCTTGGGACGCTATCACACGGGCTGGCGCCGGCTCCCGTGTCGAAGGTCAGGCCGCAGCACGCGGGTGGCCGGCCGGGTCCGCCGCCGCGCCTGCGGGCCACGCCGGCGGGACGCACCACGCCGGGCCAGGGCCGCCCACGGCAGCGCGAAGCGGTACAGCGCCCACCAGGCCACGCCCGGCATGCCCACCAGCCACAGCGGCAGCCAGCCTACCCACTCCGAGCTGCCGCGGGCTGCCGGCCACACCAGCACCAGGGCCAGGCCGGCCAACGTGAGCTGGCGGACCCAGCGCAGCACGCGCGGATCGGGGCGATCGGCCGGGCGTGCCGGGCGTGCGGAAGACGAAGACGACAGGGTCATGACACAGCTCCGTGCGAAAGTGATGCGTCACCTTGCCGCGCGGCCATCTCACCGGCTGCGACCTGTCCGCCCCGGCCGCACCTGAATCGCTTACCCGATGCACGCGCCGCCATTGACGTTCTACGTCTGCCCACCCACCATGCCCCTGCAAGCCACTGGAGCCCTCCGCCGCATGTCTGTGAACCGCCCGCTTCGCGCTGTCCTGTTGGTCTCCACGCTGGTCCTGCTGTCGGCTTGTGCCTTCCGCGGCGAGCGCAAGGCCGAGCCTGAGCCGGACCCCGTCGCTGCCGGGGCCGACGGCACCGCCATCGATCTGCAGCGGTTCATGGGCACCTGGTACGTGATCGGCCGGGTTCCCAATCCGGTGGAACGCGGGCATGTGGCCAGCGTCAACGAATACCGGCTGCGCGGCGACCAGAAAGTGTCGATCACCTACCGCTACCGCGATGGCTTCTCCGAGCCGTTGCAGGAGCTGACGGTGCGTGCTTCGGTGGACGAAGACAGCGGCAACCACAACTGGCGCACCTGGTTCTACAAGATCGTGCCGACCCGCACCCGCGTGCTGGAAGTGGCGCCGGACTACTCGTGGGCCATGCTCGGCTATCCGGGCCGTGAGATGGCCTGGATCTTCGCGCGCAAGCCGGACATGGACAAAGAGCTGTACAAGGAACTGGCCACGCGCCTGCGCGATGACTACGGGGTCAATACCGACAAGCTCAAGCGCGTGCCGCAGCACCGCGAGCAGGTCGACCGGCTGGGCTTCGAGGTCCCCAACGCCCGCTGACGCAGGCGTTCAGGGCCGGGCGTGAGGCACCTGCGGTGCCCCGCTTACTTCCGGCTGTAGTGCGCCACCAGGCGGTCACCGATCATCTGCAGGATCTGCACCAGCACCAGCAGCAGCACCACGGTGACCAGCGCCACATCGGTGCGCGAGCGCAGGTAGCCTTCGCGCAGCGCCAGGTCGCCCAGCCCGCCCGAACCGATCGCACCGCCCATCGCGGTGAAGCCGATCAGCGCCACCGTGGTGACCGTGGCGGCGGCGATCAGCCCCGGCCGTGCTTCGGGCAGCAGCACGCGCAGCACCAGCTGGCGCGTGGTGGCGCCCATCGACTGGGCGGCTTCGATCACGCCGCGGTCCACTTCGCGCAGGGCGGTTTCCACCAGGCGCGCATAGAACGGCGCGGCACCGATCACCAGCGGCGGCAGCGTGCCGAGCACGCCGACCGACTTGCCCATCAGCAGCAGCGAGACCGGGATCAGCACCACCATCAGGATGATGAAGGGCACCGAGCGCAGCAGGTTCACCACCACCGCCAGCACCCCGTACAGCACCGGGCGTGGCTTGAGCTGCGGCGAACCGAACACGAACAGCAGCACGCCCAGCGGCAGGCCGATGGCCAGGCTCAGCGGCAGCGAACCGGCCATCATCAGCAGCGTATCGATGGTGGCGTGACCGATGTCGACCCATTTGTCGGCATCGAGATTGCGGAAGAAACCGTCAGCAGTGGCCAGCATCATCGACGCAGCTCCTCAAGGTGGACGCCCGCCGCAACGAAGCCGGCCTGCGCCGCCTGCACGTCCCCGCCGACCAGCGACACCGTCAGCTGGCCATACGGGGTGTCCTTGATGCGATCGATGCGGCCGGACAGGATGTTGTAGTCCACGCCGGTTTCGCGCGCGATGCGCCCCAGCACGGGTTCATAGGTATCGCCGCCGAGGAAGGTCAGCCGCACAATGCGCCCGGCGACCGCCTCGAAATCCTTGTGCAGCTCGCCCTCGTCGACCTGTTCGGATTCGGACACGAAGCGGCGCGTGGTCGGGTGCTGCGGGTGCAGGAACACCTCGGTGACCGGGCCGGTTTCGACCAGATGGCCGGCATCGAGCACGGCCACGCGGTCGCAGACGCGGCGGATCACGTCCATTTCGTGGGTGATCAGCACGATGGTCAGCCCGAGCTCGCGGTTGATCTTGCCCAGCAGCTTGAGCACCGAGGCGGTGGTCTGCGGATCCAGCGCGCTGGTGGCTTCATCGCACAGCAGGATCTGCGGGCGGGTGGCCAGGGCGCGGGCGATGCCGACGCGCTGCTTCTGGCCGCCGGACAGCTGCGCCGGGTATTTGTTGGCGTGCGCTTCCAGTCCGACGGTATGCAGCAGTTCGTCCACGCGCGCGTCGATCTCCGCGCGCGGCGTGCCCGCCAGTTCCAGCGGGAAGGCCACGTTGGCCGCGACGGTGCGCGAGGACAGCAGGTTGAAGTGCTGGAAGATCATGCCGATCTTCCGGCGCAGCACGCGCAGGCCATCGGCATCGAGCGCGGTCACGTCTTCGCCGTTGATCAGCAGGCGGCCGCCGGTCGGCTCCTCCAGCCGGTTGATCAGCCGGATCAGGGTCGATTTGCCCGCGCCGGAATGGCCGATGATGCCGAACACCTCGCCGGCTTCGATGGTCAGGTCGAGCGGCTGCAGCGCGGCGATCGCACGGCCGCCGACGGAATAGGATTTTTGCAGGCGCTGGAACTCGATCACGTCGTGGTCAACCAAGGCATCGGCGGGAGGGGGCGTGCAGCCTACCAGCGCGGGACGGCCCTCGCCCGCGCGGCAGGATCGAATCATATTCCGTTTGTTTATAAGGCGGCGTCATTGCCCGGCGGTGGGCGCTCAGGGATGGTCCAGCGGGGCCGGCGGCTGGACCTGGCGGATCCGCTCGCGGTGCAGCAGGTACAGGCCCGAGGCGACGATGATCGCCGCGCCCAGCCAGGTGACCTGGTCGGGCAGCGCGCCCCAGAACAGCAGGTCCCAGCCGATCACCCAGACCAGCCCGGTGTACTCCAGCGGGGCGATCAGCGAGGCTTCGCCCAGCTGGAAGGCCCGGGTCAGCGCGACCTGCCCGCCGGCCCCGGCCAGCCCCATGCCGGCGATCAGCGCGGCATGCCCGAGCTGCAGCGGCCGCCATTCCGGGATCGCCAGCAGGCCGGCCCCGAGCGCCAGGATCACCAGGAACCAGACCACCATCGACTGCGGGGTGTCGGTGCGGGTCAGCATGCTGACCGTGATCGCGGCGATCGCATACGCGGTGGCCGCCAGCAGCACCATCAGGCCGGGAATGGAGATGAACCCGCCCACGCCCGGGCGCAGCACCACCAGCACCCCGACCAGGCCGATGCCGATGGCGATCCAGCGGCGCGGGCCGACGTGTTCGCCCAGCAGCGGTACCGACAGCGCGGCGATCAGCAGTGGGGCGACAAAGTAGATGGTGTAGGCCGTGGACAGCGGCAGGGTGCGCAGCGCGAACACGAAGCAGCCGATCATCGCCATGCCCAGCAGGCCACGCAGCAGGTGCAGGCCCCAGCGCACGGGGATCAGCGAGCGCGGGCCGGCACTGGCCAGCACCCAGACCAGCACGAACGGCAGCGAGGCCGCCCCGCGCAGGAAGGTGACCTGCAGGGTCGGGTAGCTGGCCGAGAGCTGCTTCATGCCGGCATCCATCAGCGAGAAGCAGGCCACGGCGATCAGCATCCAGGCGACGGCGCGGGTTGGGGAGCGGTGCGTGTTCATGGCCCATTATCGCCGCCGCGGCCGGGCCGTCCATGCCGGCTTGATAGAATGTCGGCATTCACCCGTTGGAGTTTGCCCATGCCCTCTTTTGACGTTGTTTCCGAAGTCGATATCCACGAGCTGACCAACGCGGTCGACCAGGCCAATCGCGAGCTCTCCACCCGCTTCGATTTCAAGGGCGTGGACGCCAAGTACGTGCTGGAGGACAGCGTGATCAACCAGTCCGCGCCGAGCGACTTCCAGCTGCAGCAGATGACCGACATCCTGCGCCAGCGGCTGACCGCGCGGAAGATCGACGCGGCCTGCCTGGAGTTCGGTGACATCGAGACCAACCTGGCCGGCGCGCGCCAGAAGATCACGGTCAAGCAGGGCATCGAACAGAAGGTGGCCAAGAAGATCGCCGCCAGGATCAAGGAAGCCAAGCTCAAGGTCGACAGCCAGATCAACGGCGACAAGCTGCGGGTGACCGGCAAGAAGCGCGATGACCTGCAGGATGCGATGGCGCTGCTGCGCAAGGAAACGTTCGAGGTTCCGCTGCAGTTCGACAACTTCCGCGATTGATCGAGCGCGGGGGATCGCAGGCGGCTACGTGCGCAGCAGCTTGTACAGGGTGGTGCGTGAGATGCCGAGCTGACGCGCGGCGGCACTGATGTTGCCGTGATGGGCGGCCACTGCGTCGCGCACGTGCTGGGTGGCGTGCGTGCGCAGCGATGCAGGAACACCGTGGGTGCGCGGTATCTCGATCTTCCGGCTGGCGTGCGCGGCGAGGGGCCCGCGCAGGTACTGCACGTGCACGGCGGTATCGTCATCCAGGCGGACACGGTGGGGCGGGCCGCCCTGCAGCAGGCGGCGGCGCTGATGCGCGCTGGCACCGGCAAACAGCCCGTCCAGGGTGAGCATGGCCAGCGGCCCGCGCCTGGGCAGGCCGAACAGGCGCCGAGCCACGCGGTTGGCCGCGCGGACGCGACCGTCTTCCTCGATCGCCAGCAGGCCCTGCAGCGGCGAGTGCAGCCAGCGCGCGTCGTGCTGCACGGCCAGCAGATGGCAGGGGCGGTGCTCCTGCAGGAGCCGGTTCTCGGCCGACAGCGCCGCCTGGCGGAAATACCCGTGCAACAGTTCGGCATCGCGTTCGCCGGTGCCGGTGATGTCCAGCGCGCCCAGCACCTCGCCGTCGAGGCCGTGCAACGGCACGCTCAGGCAGAACACCGAGGCGAAGCGGTCCAGGTAGTGCTCGTTGCCGCGCACCAGCGCGGGGGCATCTTCGGCCAGGCTGCAGGCCGGTGCGGTGGTGCCGATATCGACCTCGCGCAGCCGGCGTCCGACCTGGATCGGGCGCAGCACCGGCACATCGGCCAGGCCATGCTCGCGCTGGGCCACCACCCGCCCCTCGGCATTGACGCAGAACAGCGTCCATTGGCGTCCGCCGAACGCGGACCAGAGGTGATCCATGTCCTCACGCACGCAGCGCGCCAGGCGGCGGTCCGCGGGGTCGTCCAGGCGTGCGGCGGCCGCGGCAAGCGGCGCGTAATACGGCTCCTGCCGAGGCTGCACGCCGGCCAGGCGCGAGCGCTCCCACGAGCGCTGCACCGGCGGGCTGACCACGCTGTCCATCAGCGCGCCGCCCTCGGCGAAGCGCTGACGGGCGGCGGCCAATACCTGCTGCTGTTCCAGAACCATCGCGGCCATCGGTCGATCTCCAGCTCGGACCGACAGCCTACTCCCGCGAAGCTGACTGATACGTCGCCGCAGGCAGGCACGCCTGCGACGGACCGTTTCACCCGCCGATGGTCAGGATCGGCTTGAGGGTCACGCCCCGCGTGCTGTCCTCGGCGGCCTGGTTGATCTGGTCCAGCGGATAGAACTTCACCAGTTTGTCGAACGGGAAGCGGCCCTGCTGGTAGAGCTGCACCAGCTGCGGAATGAACACCTTGGGCACGCTGTCGCCTTCGACGATGCCGCGGATGCTGCGGCCACCGAGCAACAGGTTGTTGACGTCGAACTCGGCCTTGGTGCCCAGCTTCGGGGCGCCGACCACGCCGATCACGCCCAGCCCGCCGAGCGCCTCGATGCCCTGCGCCAGCACCTCCGGGCGACCGGTGGATTCCAGCGCGAAGTTGGCGCCACCGCCGGTGATCCCGCGCACCGCTTCGACCACATCGACCTCGCGGCTGTTGATCACATGGGTGGCACCCAGTTCCCTGGCCAGGTCCAGCCGCGACGGCACCACATCAATGGCGATGATGGTGGTCGCGCCGGCCACGCGTGCGGCCATCACCGCGCTCAGGCCGACCGCGCCCGCACCGAAGCTGGCAAAGCTGCTGCCGGCGGTCACCTTGAGCGAGTTGATCACCGCCCCGGCACCGGTCTGGATGCCGCAGCCGAGCGGACCGAGCAGTTCGATCGGGGCATCGTCGGGCACCTTCACCGCGTTGTTCTCGCGGCTCAGTGCGTAGGTGGCGAACGAGGACTGCGCGAAGAAGTGATCGTGCAGCGGGTGGCCGTCCGGATCCTGGATCGCGGTGGAACCGTCCAGCGCACCGCCACCGAAGTTCAGGCCGAAGAAATCCCTGCAATACGCGCCGTGGCCGCCGCTGCAGGGATTGCAGTGGCCGCAGGCCCCATAGGTCAGCACGACATGGTCGCCCACCTTGAGGTCCTTCACGCCCGGGCCGAGCGCTTCGACGATGCCCGCGCCTTCATGGCCGAGCACGGCCGGCAGCGGCACGGGGTAGTACTGGTCGCGCACGATCAGGTCGGTGTGGCACAGCCCAGTGGCGACCACGCGGACCAGCACCTCATCGTCCTGCGGCCCCCGGATGCGGGCCTTCTCGATGGTGAACGGCTGTTCTTTTTCGCGCACCACCGCCACGGTGATGTCGCGCAGTTCTGCTGTTGCGCTCATGAGGGTCTCCTGGAATCAGATCGGATACGCGGGCGCTTCGCCCTTGACGGTCAGCCACTGCCACTGGGTGAACTCGTCGATGTTGGACGGACCGCCGATGCTGGTGCCGTTGCCGGACGCACCCACGCCACCGAACGGATTGATCACCTCGTCGTTCACGGTCTGGTCGTTGATGTGCAGCAGGCCGGTGCGCAGCCGCTCGCCGAGCTTCAGCGCGCGGCCGACATTGCTCGACACGATGCCCATCGACAGGCCGTACTCGGTGTCGTTGGCCAGTTCGACCGCCTCATCATCGGTATCGAACGGCACCACCACCGCCACCGGCGCGAAGATCTCCTCGTGGAAGGCGGGGTTGTCGCGGCCCACATCACTGAGCACGGTCGGTTCGAAGAACAGATCCTGGTAGCCGCCACCGGCGGACAGCGTGGCGCCGGCCGCCTGCGCCTGGGCCACCACGCGCGCGGCATGGTCGCGTTGCTGGGCGTTGATCAGCGGCCCGATGGCGACCTCGCCGGTCGCGGGGTCGCCGACCTTCAACGCGCGGGCCTTGGCCACCAGCTTCTCCAGGAAGCGCGCATGGATGCTGCGCTGGACCAGCACGCGGCCGGTGGCCATGCAGATCTGGCCCTGGTGCAGATACACCCCCCACGCGGTATTGGCGATGGCCAGATCGATGTCGGCATCGTCCAGCACGATCAGCGAGTTCTTGCCGCCCAGCTCCAGCGAGACTTTCTTCAGGTGCTTGCCGGCCGCTTCGCCGACCTTGCGCCCGGCCCCGGTGGAGCCGGTGAACTGGATCATCGCGATGTTCGGGTCACTGGTCAGCGCCGCACCGGCCGCCCCGTCCCCCGGCAGCACGTGCAGCAGGCCCGCCGGCAGGCCGGCCAGTTCGAACAGCCGCGCGATCACGAAGCCGCCGCACACCGCGGTGCGCGGGTCCGGCTTGAGCACCACGGCATTGCCCAGCGCCAGCGCCGGGGCCACCGCGCGCATGGCCAGATACAGCGGGAAATTGAATGGCGCGATCACCCCGACCACGCCCAGCGGGCGGCGCCGCGCCAGGTTCAGGCGGCCCGGCTCGGACGGCAGCACTTCACCGACGCTGCGCGACGGCAGCGCGGCAGCCTCGTGCAGCGCCTTGGTGTTGACCTTGGCTTCGAAGCCGGCCTTCAGGCGGGTCGAACCGCTTTCGCGGACCAGCCACTGCACGATCTCGTCGTTGTACTGCTCGGCCAGCTGCGCGGCACGGCGCAGCACCTGGGCGCGCGCGTCGTAGGGCGCCTCGGCCCACGCGCGCTGCGCCTGGGCGGCCGTGGCGGCGGCCCGCGCGATCCCCGCCGGATCGGTCACCGCGATCTCGCCAAGGGTGGCGCCGGTGGCCGGCTCGACCACCGGCTGCACGCCTGCGCCGGATTGCCACTGGCCATCGAACAGCTTGCCCGACCAGAGATCGGCCGGAAGAAATGCCTGGGTTGCACTCATCTTGGACTCCTGTTGACGATCGGCGGCCCGGAGCCGCCGGCTACACATGGTTCACCCGCTTATTGGATACCCGCGCCTGCCCGCTGCCTATCATCCGTTGGCATCACGGGCGCAAGTCCTTGCCCGCAAACGGGTTTCCAGCATGGCCGGTGTCCAGTTAATGCACAGTCGTGCCGGCACGGCGGCCTGGCCCGTGCGCCGGTCGTACCGGCTTGCCCCGTACAATCAGCTGCCCAGCCCGCGATACCGCCCGCCATGAACGATGCCTTCCACGCTGATGCCACCGCCCCGGATGGCAGCGATCCGATCGCCGAGACCCGCACGTGGCTTGAGCAGATCGTGATCGGCCTGAACCTGTGCCCGTTCGCCAAGGCGGTCTACGTCAAGGACCAGGTCCGCTTCGTGCTCAGCGACGCCACCACCCCCGAAGCGCTGGTCGAAGAACTCGCCGAGGAACTGGTGCTGCTGCGCGATACCCCGCCCGAGCAGATCGACACCACGCTGATCGTGCACCCGGACGTGCTGACCGATTTCCTGGAGTACAACGATTTCCTGGACAGCGCCGATGCGGCGATCGAAGCACTGGATCTGCAGGGCATCCTGCAGGTCGCCAGCTTCCATCCGCAGTATCAGTTCGCCGGCGCCGCGCCCGATGACGTGAGCAACTACACCAACCGCTCGCCCTACCCGACCCTGCACCTGCTGCGCGAAGACAGCGTGGAGCGCGCGGTCGCCGCGTTCCCGGACCCGGACGTGATCGTGGAGCGCAACATCGAAACCCTCGACAAGTTGGGCGTGGAAGGCTGGACCCGCCTGCTTGGCCGCAAGGACACCCCGCGATGCCACTGACCCCCGCCATCAGCGAATGGCCCGCGCAGCCCCTGCGCGACCGCGTGGTGGTGGTGACCGGGGGCGCGCAGGGCGTCGGCCGTGGCATCGCGCAGGCGGTGCTGGGCGCCGGCGGCCGCGTGATGATCGCCGATCTGGACGCCGAGGCCGGCAAGGCCTGCCTGAAGGAGTGGGCGTTGCCCGACCGCGCCGCGTTCCAGCGGGCCGATGTGTCCCGCGAGCGCAGCGTGCAGGCACTGATCAAGGCCGCGCTGAAGCGCTACGGCCGGATCGACGGGCTGGTCAACAATGCCGGCCTGGCCAGCGCGCACGGCACCGCGCTGGCGCAGATGACCTTCAGCGAATGGCAGCGCCGCCTGTCCAGCCTGCATGGCGCGTTCCTGTGCAGCAAGCATGCCTTGCCCGCGCTGCAGGCGCAGGGCGGCGCGATCCTCAACATCGCCTCCACCCGTGCCTGGCAATCCGAGCCGGACAGCGAAGCGTATGCGGCGGCCAAAGGCGGCCTGGTCGCCTTCACCCATGCGCTGGCGATGAGCGCCGGGCCGGGCGTGCGGGTCAACAGCATCAGCCCGGGCTGGATCACCACCGAAGCGTGGCAGGGGCCCAGCCGGCGCCGCACACCGAAACTGTCGCGCCGCGATCATGCACAGCATGCGGTGGGCCGGGTCGGACAGCCGGAAGACATCGGCGCGCTGGCGGTGTACCTGCTGTCCCCGCTGTCCGGGTTCGTCACCGGGCAGGACCATATCGTCGATGGCGGCATGAGCCGCACGATGATCTACGCCGACTAAGCCGCCGCCGGCACGTGCACCGTGCCGTGGCGAGGCCGGCCACCGGCCGGCCCCACCGCGATCACCGCCGCCGCGCCGGGCATGCGGGCGGCACCGCGCCGGTCAGGCCATGCCGTTGTGCCGCAGCAGCGCATCCACGTTCGGCGCGCGGCCACGGAAGGCGGCGAAGTTCTCCGCCGCGCTGCGGCTGCCGCCACGGGAGAGCACTTCCTCGCGGAAGCGACGCCCGGTTTCGGCGACCTGCGCCGGCGCTTCTTCGAACGCGGCGTAGGCATCGGCGCTGAGCACCTCGGCCCACTTGTAGCTGTAGTACCCGGCCGCGTAACCGCCGGCGAAGATATGGCTGAACTGCTGCGGGAAGCGATTCCACGCCGGCGGCCGGTTCACCGCCACCTCGTCGCGCACGCGGTCCAGCAGGGCCAGTACGGTGTCCTGGACCGGATCGAAGCCGGCATGCAGCTGCATGTCGAACAACGCAAATTCCAGCTGGCGCACGGTGAACATGCCGCTCTGGAAATTGCGCGCGGCCAGCATCCGGTCGAACAGGGCGCGCGGCAGCGGCTGACCGTTGTCCACGTGCGCGGTCATCGCCTGCACGCGGTCCCACTCCCAGCAGAAGTTCTCCATGAACTGGCTCGGCAGCTCCACCGCGTCCCATTCCACGCCGTTGATGCCGGCCACGCCGAGTTCGCCGATACCGGTCAGCAACTGGTGCAGGCCATGGCCCATTTCATGGAACAGCGTGGTCACATCGCTGTGGCTGAAGGTCGCCGGCGCGCCCTCGGTGCCGCGGCCGAAATTGCAGACCAGGTACACCAGCGGGGTCTGCACGCCCTCGGCGCGATCGCGGCGGTTGCGGCAATCGTCCATCCACGCGCCGCCGCGCTTGCCCTCGCGGGCATACAGATCCAGGTAGAACTGGCCGACCAGCCCGCCCTGTGCGTCCACCAGCCGGTAGAAGCGCACATCCGGGTGCCAGACCGGCGCGCTGTCGGGCTGTACCTGCAGGCCGTACAGCGCATGGATCACGCTGAACAGCCCCTCCAGCACCTTGGGCTCGGTGAAGTACTGCTTCACCTCCTGGGCCGAGTAGCTGTAGCGCGCCTGCTTCAGCTTTTCCGCGGCATAGGAAAGGTCCCAGGCTTCCAGCGCGGGCAGGCCCAGCTCGTCGCGCGCGAAACCCTCCAGTTCGGCGCGGTCGCGCTGCGCATGCGGCTTGGCGCGCCCCGCCAGATCGCGCAGGAACGCCAGCACCTGGGGGGCGTCATCAGCCATCTTGGTGGCGATCGAATATTCGGCGTAGTTGGCAAACCCCAGCAGCGCGGCCAGTTCGGCGCGCAGGGCGAGGATGCGATCGATGTTGCCGGTGTTGTCCAGCGACGGATCGCCGAACTCGGCCGCGCGCATCGCGTTGGCGCGGTACAGCGCCTCACGCAGCGGGCGGTGGTCGGCATAGGTCTGCACCGGCAGGTAGCACGGCATCTGCAGGGTCAGCTTCCAACCGGCCACGCCGTCACTGTGCGCCGCGGCGCGTGCGGCGGCGACCACATCGTCGGGCAATCCGGCCAGCTCCGCCGCATCCTCCACCACCAGCGACCAGGCGTCGGTCGCGTCCAGCACGTTCTGCGAGAATTTCGCCGACAGTGCGGAAAGCTCTTCGCGGATCGCGCTGTAACGGGCCTTGCCGGCCGCATCCAGTTCCGCGCCGCCCAGGCGGAAATCGCGCAGCGCGTTCTCCAGCACCTTGCGCTGCGCGGCATCGTAGTGCGCCGCCTCGGGTGCGGCGGCCAGCGCGCGGTACTGCTGGAACAGCGCCAGGTTCTGGCCCAGCGCGCTGCCGAAGCGGGTCACCTTGGGCAGGGTGGCGTTGTAGGCCTCGCGCAGCGCCGGGGTATTCACCACTGCCTGCAGATGGCCGACCTGGCCCCAGGCGCGCCACAGGCGCTCGGTCGCGTCATCCAGCGGCACCACGAAGCCTGCCCAGCTCACCGGGCTGACGGTCTCGGCGGTACGCACGGCCGCTTCGGCCTCGGCCAGCAGGGCATCGATGGCCGGGGCGATGTGCTCGGGCTGGATCGCGTCGAAGTGCGGCAGGCCGGAAAAATCGAGCAACGGGTTGGTGGGGGTCACAGGCATCTCCAGACAACGGGGCCGCGGCAGCGGCATCCCCCACGATATGGCACTGCCCCGGGTCCGGCACAAGCCCCCGGGGCGTGCCGATGGCCGCGATTCACCCGGTGCCGGGCCGCGTGCTCAGTACAACGGTTCCAACGCCGTGCACGGCAACGCCGGCAGTCCCTGCCCGGCCACGGCCGCGGCGATCAGTGCATCGGCGCCGTCCACCTCGATGCCCTGCTGCGGGTACCAGGCCGGGTTGTAATAGCTGTGCGCATAGCGCTCGCCGCTGTCGCACAGGATGGTCACGATCGAGCCACTGCGGCCGGCCGCGCGCATGCGTTCGGCCGCCTGCAGCACGCCGATGAAGTTGGTACCGGTGGAGCCGCCCACGCGGCGGCCGAGCTGGGCACTGACGTGGCGCATGGCGGCCAGGCTCAGGGCGTCGGGCACCTTGACCATCGCGTCCACGCAGGTCGGGATGAAGCTCGATTCCACCCGCGGCCGCCCGATGCCTTCCACGCGCGAGCCGCCGGCGCAGGTCAGCTCGCGCCACGGCTGCCCGGCCAGTGCCGCGCAGTAGCCGTCATAGAACACCGAGACTTCCGGGTCCGCGCACAGGATCCGGGTGTCGTGCCGGCGATAGCTGACGTAGCGGCCCAGCGTGGCCGCGGTGCCGCCGGTCCCCGGGCTGCACACGATCCATTCGGGGATCGGATGCGGCTCCTCGGCCATCTGCTTGAAGATCGATTCGGCGATGTTGTTGTTGGCACGCCAGTCGGTGGCACGTTCGGCAAAGGTGAACTGATCCATGAAGTGGCCGCCGGTGTCGCGCGCCAGCTGCTCGGAGGCACCGTTCAGATCGCAGGCACGCTGGACCAGATGGCAGCGGCCGCCATGGAACTCGATCGCGGCGATCTTTTCCGGCGAGGTGGTGGCCGGCATCACCGCGATGAAGGGCAGCCCGAGCAGGCGCGCGAAGTACGCTTCGGACACTGCGGTGGAGCCACTGGAGGCCTCGATCACCGGGCGCCCCTCGCGCAGCCAGCCGTTGGTCAGCGCGTACAGGAACAGCGAACGCGCCAGCCGGTGCTTCAGGCTGCCGGTCGGATGGCTGGATTCGTCCTTGAAATACAGGTCGATCCCGTCGAAACCGGGCAGATCCATCGGGATCAGGTGGGTATCGGCCGAACGATTGAAATCGGCTTCGATCTTGCGGATGGCGGCGGCCACCCATTCACGCTGCGACATGTCGGGGACGGTGCAAGGAGACGCACCATTCTACGTCGCCTTGCCGCGGGGCCGTTAAAATGGGCGGTCCGGCCGTGATTCCCGCGGCCACTGCACAGGATTCCCCCATGAGCCTTGCCTTCCAGAACCTGCCCGGCGTCGCGGCCCAGCCGCCGGCCGAAACCGCCGGTTTCGTGTTCAACCACACCATGCTGCGGGTAAAGGATGCCGAAGCTTCGCTGGCGTTCTACACCCAGGTGCTGGGCTTCCAGCTGATCGACCAGCGCGATTTCGCCGATGCCGCCTTCAGCCTGTACTTCCTGGCGCTGCTGCCGGACGGCACGCAGATCCCGGACGGCGATGCCGCGCGCCGGGTCTGGATGGCCGGCATTCCCGGCGTGCTGGAACTGACCCACAACCACGGCACCGAAACCCAGGACGGCCCGGTCTACCACGACGGCAACAGCGACCCGCGCGGGTTTGGCCATATCTGCATTTCCGTGCCGGACATCCAGGCTGCCTGCCAGCGCTTCGATGCGCTGCAGGTGCCCTACCAGAAGCGCCTGGAAGACGGCCGCATGAAGCACCTGGCCTTCATCAAGGACCCGGACGGCTACTGGGTGGAGATCATCTCCAACACCCCGATCGCCTGACCGGGTTACCGGCCCCTTCACCTGCCATCGGGGCCGGGGGCCGCGCACGCGCTGCAGCGGTGGACGGTGGTATACCTGCCGTCCACCCACCCCGTTGGAGTCGGCATGGAGACCCAGTCACTGCACCGCGGCCGTTTGATCGACCACCTGCACCTGGTGGTGCGGGACCTGCCCGCCAGCCGGCGCTTCTACGCGGCGGTGCTGGCCGTCATCGGCATCCCCATCGGCGGTGAAGGCGATACGTACTTCTGGGCCGACGAACTGTTCGTTTCCAGCGCCGACAGCGAGGCCGCACTCGGCCAGCTCACCGGCCGCCACCATCTCGCCTTCCAGGCCCGTGACCGCAGCACGGTCGAGGCCTTCCACCGCGCGGCCCTGGCCAGCGGCGGCCAGGACAACGGCGCCCCCGGCGAGCGCGCGTACCACCCGGGCTATTACGCGGCCTTCGCGCTGGATCCGGACGGCAACAACATCGAGGTCGTGTTCCATGGCCCGGCCACCTACAGCGCCGATGCAGTGAAGGTGACGTTCGAGGACAGCGGCACGCCCTGAACCCTTCAGCTTTCCGCCGGGCCGTCTCACCCGGTGAGATCGGTTTTGCCTACCGTCCCGGGATGGAGACGATCCGCAAACTGGCCATCCTTGCCGATGCCGCGAAATACGATGCGTCCTGCGCCTCCAGTGGCGCAGGCAAGCGCGATTCGCGCGCCTCCGGCGGCATCGGCAGCACCGAAGGCGCGGGCATCTGCCACAGCTATACACCCGATGGCCGCTGCGTCTCGCTGCTGAAGATCCTGCTGACCAATTTCTGCATCTACGACTGCGCCTACTGCGTGAACCGGGTCTCCAGCAACGTGCAGCGCGCGCGCTTCACCGTGGCCGAAGTGGTCGCGCTGACCCTGGATTTCTACAAGCGCAATTACATCGAAGGGTTGTTCCTGTCCAGCGGCATCATCCGCAACGCGGACTACACCATGGAACAGATGGTCGAGGTCGCCCGCCAGCTGCGCGAGGAGCACCGCTTCGGCGGCTACATCCACCTCAAGACGATTCCCGAAGCATCGCCGGAGCTGCTGGCCGCGGCCGGGCGCTACGCCGATCGGCTGTCGATCAACGTGGAGCTGCCGACCGAATCGGGGCTGGCTGCCTTCGCGCCGGAAAAAACGCTGCATTCGATCCGCGGGGCGATGGGCGAACTGCGCTGGCGCATCGAAGAGGCCAAGGAAGCACGCAAGGCCCAGCCGGCTACCAGCGCGGCCAGCACGGGCAGCGCGCCGCGGGTCGCGCGCGCACACCCGCCGCGTTTCGCGCCCGCCGGGCAGAGTACGCAGATGATCGTGGGCGCCGATGGTGCCAGCGACAGCCAGATCCTGGGCGCGGCGGACAACCTGTACGGGAATTTCCGCATGCGCCGGGTCTACTACTCGGCCTTCAGCCCGATCCCCGACGCGAGCAAGGCGCTGCCGCTGCAGGCACCGCCGCTGCAGCGCGAGCACCGGCTGTACCAGGCCGACTGGCTGTTGCGGTTCTACGGCTACGGGGTGGAGGAAATCACCGATACCACCCAGGGCGGCATGCTGGACCTGGACATCGACCCGAAGATGGCCTGGGCGATCCGGCATCCGGAGCGCTTCCCGGTCGATCTGAACCTCGCCCCGAAAGAACTGCTGCTGCGCGTTCCCGGCCTGGGCGTACGCAACGTCAAGCGGGTGCTGATGGCGCGCCGCCACGTGCGCCTGCGGGTGGCCGATGTCGCCCGCCTGCGTGCGCCGATGAGCAAACTGCTGCCGTTCGTGCAGCTGGCCGATCATCATCCGCACCGTTCGCTGGATGATCCTGCCGCGCTGCGCGCACGACTCGCGCCGCCGCCGCAGCAGGGCACGCTGTTCGGCCCTCCCCTTCCGCAGTGATGGCGCGCTGGAGCCTTCGCGTCGATCCGCCGTGGTCGCTCGATGCCTGGCGGGCGGCGGCGCGCACGGCGCTGCAGCGCGCCGTTGCCCCGGACCAGATCGATTGGCTGCAGGGCGCGGCGGCCTCGCTGCTGGATGCCCCGGCGCTGCAGCCTGACGATGCGGCGTTGGACCCACCGCATGCAGCGACGCTGTTCGTGCCCAAGGCATTCGTCGAACTGGCCTCCACCTGCCTGTGCCACCGCGACCCGCAGGTGATGCCATTGCTGTACCGCATGCTCTGGCGGATCACGCAGGGCGAGCGCGGGCTGTTGTCCAACCCCAGCGATGCCGATGTCGTGCAGGCCACGACGCTGGCCCAGGCGGTGCGCCGCGACAGCCACAAGATGAAGGCGTTCGTGCGCTTCCGCGAAGTGCCCGGCAACAGCGAGGCGTTCATCGCTTGGTTCGAACCGCAGCACCACATCGTGGACCGCGTGGCGCCCTTCTTCGCGCGCCGCTTCACCGGCATGCAGTGGGCGATCCTGACCCCGTATCGCAGCGTGCAGTGGGATGGGCAGGCCCTGCGCTTCGGCCCGGGCGCGCAGGAGAGCGATGCGCCGGCCCAGGATGCGCGTGAGGAGCTGTGGCGCACGTACTACGCGAACATCTTCAATCCAGCCCGGCTCAACACGCGGATGATGCAGCAGGAAATGCCGGCCAAGTACTGGAAGAACCTGCCGGAGGCGACGCTGCTGCCCGGCCTGGTGCGCGATGCCGGCGATCGCGTCCAGCAGATGCACGACCGCCAGGCACAGGCGCCGGCACGCAGGATTCCAGCGCGCCGGCCGCTGCCGCCCGCCCCGGTGGAACCAGCGCCGACGCTGGCCGCGCTGCGTGACAGCGCGGCCGCCTGCCGCCAGTGCCCCTTGTGGGAGCCGGCCACGCAGACGGTCTTCGGCGAAGGACCCAGCGATGCGCAGGTGATGCTGGTGGGCGAGCAACCGGGCGACAGCGAGGATCTCAGCGGCCGGCCGTTCGTGGGCCCGGCCGGGCAGCTGCTGGACCGCGCGTTGCAAGAACTGGGCATCGAGCGCGCCACGCTGTACCTCACCAATGCGGTCAAGCATTTCCGCTTCGAGCGGCGCGGCAAGCGGCGCATCCACAGCAAACCGGCCGCAACGCACGTGCATGCATGCCGGCCCTGGTTGATGCAGGAAATCGAACGCCTGCAGCCGAAGGTGATCGTCTGCCTGGGCGCGACGGCGGCTTCATCGGTGTTCGGGGCAGGCTTCAACCTGATGCAGAGCCACGGCCGCTGGCATTCGCTCGATGACGGCACCCGCGCCTTCGCCACTGTGCATCCGGCCTGGATCCTGCGGCAGCCGGAGGGCCCGGCGCGCGAGGCCGCGTATCGGCTGTTCCTGGACGATCTGCGCCAGCTGCGCGGGTAACCGGGCAACGGCGGCACCGGCGCGCCGACCCGTGGGGCGGCGGCGGCCGGGTGGACCTCAGCGCATGCCGATCAATGCGCCGCCATGTAGATGTCCTGCAGGACGGCTTTCTCCAGCTCCAGTTCGCTGAGCAGGTTCTTGACGATATCGCCCAGGCTCAGGATGCCGACCAGCGTGCCGCCTTCGGTCACCATCAGGTGGCGGTGGCGCGAGTAGGTCATCAACGCCATCGCCTGCTTGAGGGTTGCCTCCGGCGAGATGCCTTCCAGGCCAGCGGACGGCAGGCTGGAAATCACCCGGCGGCCCGCCTGCGGACCGTCTTCGGCGAGGCTGTGCACGATGTCTTTTTCGGAAATGATCCGCGTCGGAGCACCATCTTTCATGACCACCAGCGCGGCGATCTTGTGCGCGCTCATCTTGTGCGCGGCGGCACCGATCGTATCTTCAAAATCGATGGTGACGATGGCATCTTTCTTGGATTGCAGAAGTTCGCGGACGTTCATTCGTTTTCCTGTTGCAGGCTGCTGAAGTCGAGAGGTGCGCACGGGGTCGGCTGCAGTGCTCGCCGGTGCCCCGGCCAACCTGACGCTGCGGCGTGGTCCGGTCCGGGATCGGTGTTTCCGGGCGTGGGTCACAGTCGTCGGCTGACGACCCCGAGAATGGCACCGCGACGAAAACCGACGCTGAATGCCGCCGCGCGGATTTCATCGTGCGCATACAGGGCGTAAGGGCGTATCCGACGCCCCAGGCCAGCCCGCGCGAACCCCGGCCCATTTCACTTGTTGATAACGCTTCGCATTTGCCATACGATGCCGTCCGCCAGCCTCCGGACTTCGTCTCGCCAGCGCCCACGCTCACCGACACGAAGGTCCCATGAAGCCCATTCTCCTGATCGCGCTGGCTGCGTCCGCGCTGGCATCCGCATTCCCCGTGGCCGCCCATACGCCTTACCTGGTTCCGAGTGCTTTCGCGGTGCGCGCCGGGCAGACGGTGGCATTGGATGCCGCGTTCGCCGAGACCTTCTTCGTCCCGGAAACCGCCTTCGACGACAGCGCCTTCAGCGTCACCGGCCCTGACGGCCACACGGCCGCGCTGGCCTCGCACCCGATGAAGACCCGCACCGTGGCCGAGTACACCGTGCCGGAGGCGAACGGGACCTATCGGCTGAGCACGGGTGTGCGCCGCGGCGCGCTGTTCCGCACCTGGGAAATCGGCGGCAAGCGCGAAAGCTCACGCGACCCGGCGGTGAAGATCCCCGCCGGCGCCACGGTGATCGCCGACTTCCAGTCGCTCACGCTGGCCGAAACCTATGTGACCGTGCGCAGCCCCGACCGCGCCGCGTTGGCACCGCGCAACACGGGGCTGGAACTGGTTCCGATCACCCACCCCAACGATCTGTACGCCGGCGAGACCTTCGAATTCCGCGTGCAGTACGCGGGTAAGCCACTGGCGGCACAGAAGGTGGAGATCACCGAGGCGGTCTGGGGTTCGGACCGCACCGCGCAGGTGCTCACCGTGGAAACCGATGCGCGGGGCCACGCGACCCTGCCGCTCCGGCAGGCCGGCACGTGGATCGCGTTGACCCGCTACCGCACACCGGCACCGGCCGGCGCGCCGGTGGCCGAGTACAGCAACAGCTACACGCTGAGTTTCCGCGTCCTTGCCCCGTAACGTCCGTTCTCCTTCCCTCGAGGTTGTCATGAAGATCACTGTCCTTGCCACGGCGTGCATGGGTGCGCTGCTGTCCGTCGCCGCCGCTGCGCAGGCCCCTGCCGATCCACCGCGTCCGCTGGTCGGCGGCCACGGCAACAACGTCACCGCCTTCATCGCCGAGTTCGACGACACCGGCGACGGCGCGGTCAGCTGGGCCGAGTTCGAGGCCTTCCGCCGGGCCCGCTTCGATGCCACCGATACCAACAAGGACGGCAGCGTGGACCAGGACGAGTACGTCCGCGAGTTCGATGCGCGCATGGCCGCCGAGATCGACCGCGAGCGCGCGGCGCTGATGGAACAGGCCCGCACCCGCTTCACCGCACTGGACACCGACAAGGACGGGCAGATCTCCCGCGCCGAATTCGATGCCGCCGGCGCGAGCACCTGGACGGCCGGGCAGAAGGTGCTGGCCGCCAAGGGCACCCACGCGCACGCCGCCGCGCAGCCGGGAACGCCGCCGCGCACGGCGGCCGGCGCGCAGCGCTTCGACGCCCGCACGCGCAGCCGGCTGGACATGCCCACCAGCCATACCGCCGAAGGGTTCCTGGCGCTGTACGACGGCAATGGCGATGGCACGGTGGACCGTGCCGAGTTCCAGCAGGCACGCGATGCGCAGTTCACCCGCACGGACGGCAACGGCGACGGCCGCCTGGCGCTGGACGAGTACCTGGGCGAGTTCGACACCCGCGTGGAGCGCCGTGCCGCCGCGCTCAACCAGGGCGAGGACCGCCAGGTGCATGTGCGCTTCGGTGTGCTCGATGCCGACAAGGACGGGCGGATGACGTTCGCCGAATACCAGGTCTCGGGCAAGCGCCTGTTCGACACCGCCGACCGCAACAAGAACGGCGTGGTCGACGCGGCCGATGCGGCCGTCGCCCCGCCCGCAGCGCGCCGTTGAGGTGCACGCCGGGCCCGGCATCCCGGGCCCGGCGTGATCCGGTTGTCCCACCGCGGCACGAGTACTCCCCATGCCTTTTTCCGCTTCCCGCCTGCTGCTGTTGACCGTGGGCATGCTCGGCCTGCCTGCGATGGCCGGCACGCCGGCCAGCCTCCATCGCGAGGGTGTCCTTGGCACCTCGCTGGACCTCCGCGTGGAGGGCCCGCCGGGGGCCGCCGAGACAGTGCTGCAGGCGGTGCTGGCCGAGACCGCGCGGCTGGATGCGGTCCTCAGCCGCTGGCGCAGCGACAGCGAGCTGAGCCGCTTCAATGCCAGCAGTGGCCCGCAGCAGATCTCGGCCGACCTGCGCGCCGTACTGATGCTGTGCGAACAGTGGAAGGCGCGCACGGAAGGTTTCTTCAGTTGCCGCCTCGGTCACCTCGCGGCGCGGTGGCGCGCGGCCGCCGATACAGGCGTCCTGCCGCCACGCGATGCACTGCGTGCGCTGGCCGCTGCGGCCGCCGCGGCGGACATGCCCGTGGGCGACACCGGACCGGTCACCCGCCCGGAGGCGGTGGCGCTCGACGTCGATGGCCTGGCCAAGGGCTACATCCTGGACCGCGCGTTGGCGGCCGGGCGCGCCGCCGCGCCGGCGGCGGTCAGCATCGCCGTGGATATCGGCGGTGATGCGCGCTACTGGCAGGCAGCGGGCCACCCGAGCGCCTGGCAGGTCAGTGTCGCCGATGCCCGCCAGCCGCGTGACAACGGCGGCGCGGTGGCCACGCTGGCACTGCGTGACAGCGCGATCGCGGCCAGCGGCCATGCCACGCGCGGCTACACCATCGGCTACCGCCACTACAGCCATATCCTGGATCCGTTCTCGGGCTGGCCGATGCAGTTCGCGCCGTCGGCCACGGCCGTCGCAGCGGATGCGGCCACTGCGGATGCGCTGGCCACCGCGTTGTCGGTGATGCCGATCCGCGATGGGCTGGCCCTGGTGGATGCGCTGCCCGGGGCCGCCGCCCTGGTCCTCAGCGACACCGGCGTGCCGTTCGTTTCGCAGGCGTGGCCGGCACGGTTGACCGATGCCTCCGCGCACGCCGGTGCAGAGCGCCTGGTGATCGAGTACCAGATCCCGCAGCAGGTGGCGCAACGCTATTACGCCCCCTACCTGGCGCTGTGGATCACCACGGCGCAGGGCAGCCCGGTGCGGCAGCTGCTGGTGCTGGGCACCCGTTCGCGCTACCTGGAATCGCTGCCACGGTGGTGGCGCCAGTACGGCCGCGATGATCTGCCGGCGATCCAGGGCATCGCGCGCCCGACCCGCCTGCCCGGCCAGTACAGCGTGGCCTGGGATGGCCGCGACGACCACGGCCGGCGCATGCCCGATGGCCAGTACCTGCTGCAGGTCGAGGCCGCCCGCCAGGCCGGTGGCCATGAACTGCTGACCGTCCCGGTCCAGATCACCCGCGGCACGCCGGCCACGCAGCTGCACCACGGTCGTACCGAGATCGGCTCACTGCGGCTGCGCGCCACCGGGCAGTAGCGCCGCCGCCTGCTTCCCCGCCCCTTTCTTCCCAGCAACGTCCGCAGCGCCCCCACGACGGCGCCTCGCAGCCAGGAAACCACTGCCGACCGTTCCGGTTGGCGGTCCTCACTTTCCACCTCTCTGCGGAGCCCCGATGAAACTGCACCCCTCCCTGCTGGCGATGGCCATCGCCATGAGCCTGTCCACCCCCGTGCTGGCCCACGCCGCTGCGGCCGCGGCCGATGCCGATACGCTCGATACCATCCAGGTCATCGAAACCCGGAAGAAATCCGACAACCAGAACGTCACCACGCTCTCGTCGAAACAGCTGCAGCAGCAGGGCGCGCAGAGCATGGAAGATGCCATCCGCTACGTGCCCGGCGTGGAGATGGTCGACCTCGGCCGCGCCGGCTTCAACGGCTTCAACATCCGCGGCCTGGAATCGGACCGCGTGGCCATCACCCTGGATGGCCTGAGCTTCCCGCAGAGCATGGATCCGGGCACCTACCAGCCCTATGAATTCTTCCGCTCCGGCCGCGGCAGCGTCGATCTGGAAGCCGTGAAGAGCGTGGAGATCATCAAGGGCGCCGATGCGATCACCGCCGGCAGCGGCGCGCTCAGCGGTGCGGTGATGTTCACCACCAAGGACCCGGCCGATTTCCTCGCGCCCACCGGCAACGACAGCTTCGGCGCGGTGAAATACGGCTACACCGGATCCAGCGACGAAAACATGGGCACGCTGACCTTCGCCAACCGCACCGGCCGCATCGAATCGCTGCTGGTCTACACCCGCCGCGCCGGCCACGAGACCGAATCCTGGTACGACACCACCCGCGCCCAGCTCGGGCCGGACCGCCGCACGCCCGATCCGGTCGAGCGCGAAAGCGATAACCTGCTGGCCAAGGTGAACCTGCTGGCCACCGATACGCAGACCGTCGGCGTGGTCTACGAACGTGCCCGTTCGACCAACGATGTCGACAACTGGACCCGCAGCGATGGCGTGGGCTCGTATTACTTCCGCAGTGCCGAAGACCGCAGCGACCGCGACCGCTACGGCCTGAAGTACACCCTGACCGCCGCCAACGCGCTGTTCGACAGCCTGGAAGCCACCGCCGACCACCAGAAGAACTACATCCAGGGCCAGACCAACGTGCAGGTCGCCAACGGCACCGCCGCCACGTACGGCACACGCTGCTCGGTCGCCGCACCGTGCGCACGCCAGGAAGACCGCTGGGACACCCAGAAGCGCGATCGCGTGGCGCTGGACTTCGACAAGCACGTGGACACCGGTGGCCTGCGCCATGACCTGGTCTACGGCGTGGCCTGGCAGCGCGCCAGGATCGACTGGAACTCGGTCGATTCGCGCTGGGGCAACGACGGCAGCCTGTACACCCGCGATACCGATCCGTCGCTGTGGCCCGATACCCGCGAGACCGACCTGACCGCCTACGTGCGTGACCGCGTGCGGCTGCTGGATGACCGCCTGAGCCTGACCGGCGGCCTGCGCTATGACAGCTACACCTACACTCCGCAGACCTCCGCCTCCCGCGACGGCGACTCCGGCTACGAGGGCGGCGCCGGCAGCGTGGGCACGTCGAAATTCTCGTCGCCGACCTGGAACCTGGGCGCCGATTTCAAGCTCACCGACAGCCACTCGCTGTGGACGCAGTTCGGCCGCGGCTTCCGCGCACCCGGCGTGAACGACCTGTACGGCAGCTCGTCCACCACCGAGGTCACCCGCGTCGCCGACGGGGCCACCGTCACCGTGCCCGATGGGCAGAGCAACCCGGACCTGGAGGCCGAACGCAGCCTCAACATCGAACTGGGCTGGCGCTTCCAGAGTGACCGCCTGCGCCTGGGCGTTTCGGTATTCCGCGACAAATACAGCAACTTCATCGATACCGCGCAGTTCATCGCCGATGCGGCCACGCAGTACAGCACCACCGTGCGCGGCCAGACCACGGTGACCAACGGCTACACCTACACCATGCCGATCAACCGCGGCGAAGTGGTGGTCAAGGGCGTGGAAGCCGAAGGCATGTGGCTGCTCGCCGATGACTGGCTGGCGCGCGTGGCGTACTCGTACAACGAGGGCACCGACAACGACGACCAGCCGCTGGCCAGCATCATCCCAGCCAAGGCCGTGGCAGGGCTGACCTACACCGCGCCCTCGCGCCGCTGGAGCGTCACCGCCAACCTCACCCACCAGCAGCGCAAGGATCCCTCCGATTACGGCCTGAGCATCACCAACGCCAGCTACGGCGCCGAGGTGCTGCCGGTGTATGCGTACAAGGCGCGCGAATACACGCTGCTGGATGTGTTCGGCAGCTATGACATCACCCCGCGGATCCACCTGACCGCCGGCGTGTACAACGTGTTCGACAAGGAGTACTACCTGTGGAACCGCGTGCGCACCGCGGGGGGCGGCACGGCGATTTTCCAGGGCGCGACCAGTCCAGAGGGCATCGGCCGCTGGTCACAGCCCGGGCGCAACCTGCGCTTCACCGTCAGCTACGACTTCCTGTAACGCAACAGGGCGTGCGGCCCTTCAGCTGCACGCCCTGCTCAGGCACCGCCGAGGGGGTGCCTCAGCGCCAGCCGCGGTCGTGATGGCGGCGGTCGCGATCCCAGCGACGGTGATCATCGCGACGATCGTGGCGGCTGGTGCGCTCGTAACGATGGTCGCGGCCATAACGGCGATCACGGTCGTAACGGTCATGGCGGTTGTCGTGACGGTCCTTGGTGGTGACATTGCCGATCGCACCGCCGGCCACCGCGCCGCCTGCGGTCATCATCGGGTCGCCGTTGGACAGCACATGCCCGGCCACGCCGCCCACCACGGCACCCACCAGGGTGTTCTTGTCCTTGCGCGACATCGCATCGGCATGGCCTGCCGCGGTCACGCCGGCGGTCAGTGCCACTGCCAGGGCCAGGCCACGGAAGCTGAAAAGGGGTGAGGTGAGCATCGGTGGATCCTCCGGACAGATAGGGGTCAGCTGCGAAACAGGCGGGGCATCACGGCCCCCGCCCAATCGAATCTGGTCGCCGAAGATTGCCGGAACATTGCGTAGCCGCGGATGAACCGACCCCCGTTCAGATTGGCGCAAGCCCCGCCAGACCGTTATTCCACCGTCACGCTCTTGGCCAGGTTGCGCGGCTTGTCCACGTCGGTGCCGCGTGCCAACGCGGTGTGATACGCCAGCAGCTGCACCGGGATGGTGTGCACGATGGGGCTGAGCACGCCGGCATGGCGCGGCGTGCGGATCACATGCACGCCCTCGGATTCGACGAAGTTGCTGTCCTGGTCGGCAAACACGAACAACTCGCCGCCACGCGCGCGCACTTCCTGCATGTTGGATTTGACCTTCTCAAGCAGGCTGTCGTTCGGCGCGATCACCACCACCGGCATGTCCTCGTCCACCAGGGCCAGCGGGCCATGCTTGAGCTCACCGGCCGGGTAGGCTTCGGCGTGGATGTAGGTGATTTCCTTGAGCTTGAGCGCGCCTTCCAGTGCGATCGGGTAATGCAGACCGCGCCCCAGGAACAACGCACTGCTCTTGCGCGCGAAACGTTCGGCCCACACCGCGATCTGCGGCTCCATGTTCAGGGCGTGCTGCACGCTGCCCGGCAGGAACCGCAGCTGGTCCAGGTACTCCGCTTCCTGCACGGCATCGATGCGGCCATGCAGCTTGCCCAGCACCACGGTCAGCTGGAACAGCGCCGCCAGCTGGGTGGTGAAGGCCTTGGTCGAGGCCACGCCGATCTCGGCACCGGCACGCGTGTAGCAGACCAGTTCGCTGGCGCGCGGGATCGCGCTTTCAGGCACGTTGCAGATCGACAGCGTGTGCTGATGGCCGAGCGATTTGGCGTACTTGAGCGCCTCCATCGTATCCAGCGTTTCGCCGGACTGGGAGATGGTGACGATCAGGTGCTTGGGGTTCGCATACGCGGCGCGGTAGCGGTATTCGCTGGCGATCTCCACGCTGCACGGCAGCCCGGCGATCGCCTCGATCCAGTAGCGCGCGGTCAGGCCAGCGTAATAGCTGGTGCCGCAGGCGATGATCTGCACGCCTTCGATGCCCGACAGCACGGCCTCGGCATGCTGGCCGAACAGCGTGGCCGGGAAACCACCGGCGTCGATCGCCGCTTCGATCGTATCGCCCAGCGCGCGCGGCTGTTCATGCACTTCCTTCTGCATGAAATGGCGGTACGGGCCCAGCTCCAGCGAGGCCAGCGAGACATCGGAAAGATGCGCCTCGCGCGCGACGGGGTGGTCGTGTTCGTCAAACACCTGCACGCCATCGCGGCCGATGTCGGCGGTGTCGCCCTCTTCCAGGAAGATCACCTTGCGCGTGGCCTGCAGCACGGCCGACACATCGGAGGCGACGAAGTTCTCGCCCTCGCCCAGGCCGACCAGCAGCGGGCAGCCCATGCGCGCGCAGACGAAGTGGTCCGGTTCGGCGCGGCTCATCACCGCCAGCGCGTACGCACCGGTCAGTTCCTTGACCGTGCGCTGCAGCGCGGCGAGCAGGCTGTCGCCGCCCTTGAGGTGGTGGTGCATCAGATGGGCGATGACTTCGGTATCGGTCTGCGATTCGAAGGTGTAGCCGAGCGCGCGCAGCTTCTCGCGCTGCTCTTCATGGTTTTCGATGATGCCGTTGTGGACCAGCGCCACGCCGGCACTGATGTGCGGGTGCGCATTGGCCTCGGTCACGCCACCGTGGGTGGCCCAGCGGGTGTGGCCGATGCCCAGATGCGAATGGAAGCCTTCGCTGGCGGCCGCCTTCTCCATCTCGGCCACACGGCCGGTGCGGCGCACGCGGCGCACCTCGGGCTGTGCGGGGGCAGCATCGATGACGGCGATGCCTGAAGAATCGTAACCGCGATACTCCAGCCGCTTCAGCCCTTCGATGAGGACCGGTACCACGTCGCGATTGGCGATCGCACCCACAATGCCGCACATAAAGTCATATCCCTGCCGTTGAATGCGCATTCTAGCGTGGCGCCCGCCGGCGCCACGCGGCTGTCCGCTTAACGAAGGTGTCCGGGCAGGTGTCCGCGGACACCCGGACGCGCAGGGGTCACGCGCAAGTCATTGTTTTTGCACGCTGTAAAGTTGGCACGGTGTCTGCTTTCACTCTGGCAACCCAACCGCGAACGAGCCCGATGATCCGCGACACTTCCGCCCAGGACCAGACCCTTTCCTCCGCCGCCTCGCCGGCGCCCTGGAAGCGCTGGCTGTGGCCTGCACTCGCCGCGCTGGTGGTGCTGCTGGCCATCGCCTTCGCCGCGCGGGCCTGGCTGGCTTCCAGCCGCTCGTTCGACAGCAGCCGGGTGCGCATCGCCGAGGTCACCCGCGGCGACATGGTCCGCGACATCGCCGCCGACGGCCGCGTGATCGCCGCCAACAACCCGGTGCTGTATGCGATCTCGGCCGGCACGGTGACCTTGAAAGTCGTGGCCGGCGACGTGGTCAAGCAGGGCCAGGAACTGGCCGTGATCGACAGCCCGGAGCTGCGCAGCAAACTGGCCCAGGAGCAGGCCACCCTGGCCGGCCTGCAGGCCGAGGCCAGCCGCGCCACCCTGGATGCCACGCTGGCCCGCGCCACCGCGCGCAAGGACACCGACCAGGCCGTGATCGAGCGCCAGGCCGCCGTGCGCGACCTGGAGCGTTACACGCGCGGCTTCGACGGGGGCGCGGTGCCGCAGGTCGATGTCGCCAAGGCCGAAGACAGCGTCAAGAAGAGCGAGATCCAGCTGGAGCACGCGCGCAAGGACGCCACGCTGAAGGCACAGGGCGCCGATCTGGATGCACGCAACAAGCGCCTGCTGGCCGACCGCCAGCGCGCGGTGGTGACCGAGGTCGAACGCCAGGTCGACGCCCTGACCCTGCGCGCGCCCTTCGATGGCCAGGTCGGCCAGGTCCAGGCCACCCAGCACACCAACGTGGCCGCCAACGCACCGATCCTGGGCGTGGTCGACCTGTCGCGCTTCGAGATCGAGATCAAGGTGCCCGAGAGCTTCGCGCGCGAGCTGTCGCTGGGCATCCCCGCGCAGCTGACCGGCGGCAGCGGCCAGTTCGCCGGCGAGATTTCCGCGGTGTCGCCGGAAGTAGTGGCCGGTGAGGTCACCGCCCGCATCCGCTTCGCCGACAAACAGCCGCAGGGCCTGCGCCAGAGCCAGCGCATGCAGGCCCGCGTGGTGCTTGATACGCGCCGCAATGCGCTGAAGGTGGAGCGCGGCCCGTTCGTCGAACAGGGCAGCGGCTTTGCCTACGTCATGGACGGCGGCAGCACCGCCGTGCGTCGCCCGGTCCAGCTCGGCGTGAGCAGCCTGGGCGAAGTGGAAATCCTCTCTGGCCTGCAGCCCGGCGATCGCGTCGTGGTGTCCGGCAGCGATCTGTTCGGCGATGCCGAGCGCGTGTCCATCAACTGATTCTTCTCGCACCCACAAGGAACCCGTCATGCTTGAAATGCGCTCGGTCGCCAAAGTCTTCCGCACCGAACAGGTGGAAACCCATGCCCTGCGTTCGCTGGACCTGCACGTCCGCGAAGGCGAGTTCGTGGCCGTCACCGGCCCCTCCGGGTCGGGCAAGACCACCTTCCTCAACATCGCCGGCCTGCTGGAGACCTTCAGCAGCGGCACCTACCTGCTGGACGGGCAGGACGTCAGCCAGCTCGGTGATGATGCGCGCAGCCGCCTGCGCAACCAGAAGATCGGCTTCATCTTCCAGGGCTTCAACCTGATCTCCGACCTGAACCTGTTTGACAACGTGGATGTGCCGCTGCGTTACCGCGGCATGCCGACCGCCGAGCGCAAGCAGCGCATCGAACACGCCCTGGCCCAAGTCGGGCTGGGCTCGCGCATGAAGCACTACCCGGCCGAACTCTCCGGTGGCCAGCAGCAGCGCGCCGCGATCGCGCGCGCCCTGGCCGGCAGCCCGCGCCTGCTGCTGGCCGATGAACCGACCGGCAACCTGGACAGCCAGATGGCGCGCGGTGTGATGGAGCTGCTGGAAGAGATCAATGCCAAGGGCACCACCATCGTGATGGTGACCCACGATCCCGAACTGGCCGCCCGGGCCAAGCGCAACGTGCACATCGTCGATGGCCAGGTGACCGACCTGCTGCGCGAACCGGTGCTGGCCACGCCGCGGCCGTCCGTCGCTGCCACCCTCGCCAACGACTGAGGCCCGCCATGCTCGCCTATTACTTCCGATTGGCCGTGCGCAGCTTCCGGCGCAACAAGGTGCTGACCGCGCTGATGGTGATCGCCATCGCGCTGGGCATCGGTGCCTCGATGACCACGCTGACGGTGTTCCACGTGCTGTCCGGCGATCCGATCCCGCAGAAGAGCGACCGCCTGTTCGCCGTGCAGGTCGATCCGCGCCCGATGCTCGGCTACCAGCCGGGCGAAGAGCCCGAGGAACAGCTCACCCGTTTCGACGGCGAAGCGCTGCTGCGCGAAAAGCATGCCAAGCGGCAGGCGCTGATGACCGGCGGTGGCGTGACCATCGAACCGGACAAGGCGGCCCTGCGCGCGTTCGATACCGATGCACGCTACACCTCCACCGATTTCTTCCCGATGTTCGATACGCCGTTCCAGTACGGTCGTGCCTGGCCGGTGGCCGAGGACGACGGGCGCGGCCGCGTGGTGGTCATTTCGCAGGCGCTCAACCAGAAGCTGTTCGATGGCGCCAACAGCGTCGGCAAGCCGCTGCGCTTGGAAGGCCACACCTTCACCGTGGTCGGCGTGCTGGACGAGTGGAACCCCAACCCGCACTTCTACGACCTGGAGACCGGCAGATACGGTGGCAGCGAGGACATCTACATGCCCCTCTCCACCGCGCTGGAACTCAAGCTGGGCCGCAACGGCAACATGAACTGCTGGGACAACTCCGGGGGCGATGAAACCGCGGTCAATGCACCGTGCACCTGGATGCAATACTGGGTGGAACTGGCCTCGCCGGCCGACGCCGCCGCCTACACCGCGTACCTGAACAACTACTCGGCGCAGCAGAAAGCCGCGGGCCGCTTCCAGCGCGCACCCAACGTGCGCCTGCGCAACGTGATGGACTGGCTGGATCACAAGCAGGTGGTGCCCGGTGACGTGCGCCTGCAGCTGTGGCTGGCGATGGGCTTCCTGTTGGTGTGCCTGATCAACACCGTCGGCCTGCTGCTGGCCAAGTTCCTGCGCCGCAGTGGCGAGATCGGCGTGCGCCGCGCACTCGGCGCCAGCCGTGGGCAGATCTTCCTGCAGTCGCTGGTGGAAGCCGGCACGGTCGGCCTGGCCGGTGGCCTGCTCGGCCTGCTGCTGGCGCTGCTCGGCCTGTATGCGGTGCGCCAGCAACCGGTGGACTACGCCAAGCTGGCCACGCTGGATGGGCAGATGCTGCTGATGACCTTCGCGCTGACCCTGGTCGCCAGCCTGCTGGCCGGCTTCCTGCCGGCCCTGCGCGCGATGCAGGTCACGCCCGCCATCCAACTCAAATCGCAGTAAGGATCCGGAGCACATCATGGATATCCGCCCCATTCTTTCCACCCTGCGCCGGCACAAGACCGCCGCGGCACTGATCGTGCTGGAGATCGCGCTGACCTGCGCGATCGTCTGCAATGCGTTGTTCCTGATCGGCCAGCGCATCGAGAAGATCAACCAGCCCAGCGGCATCGCCGAAACCGAACTGCTGGAGGTCCGCCTCGGCGGCGTCGGCAAGCAGGTCAACGTCGAAGCCCGCACCCGTGAAGACCTGGCCGCGCTGCGCAGCGTGCCCGGGGTCAAGAGCGCAGTGACCCTCAACCAGCTGCCGTTCCGCCGCAATTCCTGGAACACCAGCCTGTCGCGGGTGCCCGACCAGGAGCGCCCGACGCTGAGCGCGGCGCAGTACTTCGCCCGCGAAGGCGCGCTGGAGACGCTGGGCCTGAAGCTGGTGGCCGGCAGCGATTTCCAGCCCGGCGAGTACCGCGAGTACAGCGAGGTGGCCGCCGATGAGTCGGTCGAATCCAAGGGCAGTTCGGTCATCCTGACCCGTTCGGCTGCCGAAAAGCTGTACCCGGGTGGCGATGCACTGGGCAAGACGATCTACAGCGGCCGCATGCCGCTGCGCGTGACCGGCGTGGTCGAAGCGCTGGGCCGGCCGACCAACGTGGAAGGCGATACCCACCACTCGATGATCCTGCCGGTGCGGATGAGCTACGACATGGGCTTCTACCTGATCCGCGTGGCCGATCCCGCCCGCCGCGATGAGGTGCTCAAAGCAGCGGTGGCCACGCTGGAGCGCGTGGATCCCAGCCGCATGGTGCGCGCCAAGCTCACCTACGAAGAGGTCCGCCACAAGACCTTCGCCAACGACCGCGCCATGGTCGGCCTGTTGATCACCGTGTGCGTGGCGCTGCTGGTGGTGACCGCGCTGGGCATCGTCGGCCTGGCCAGTTTCTGGGTGCAGCAGCGCACCAAGCAGATCGGCATCCGCCGCGCGCTGGGTGCGACCCGGGGCCAGATCCTGCGCTACTTCCAGACCGAGAACTTCCTGCTGGCCACGGTCGGCATCGTGCTGGGCATGTTGATGGCCTACACGATCAACCTGTGGCTGATGAACAACTACGAGCTGCCGCGGATGCCGATCAGCTACCTGCCCATCGGTGCGGTGCTGCTGTGGCTGCTGGGCCAGATCGCCGTGTTCGGTCCGGCCCGCCGTGCCGCGGCGGTGCCGCCGGCCGTGGCCACCCGCAGCGCCTGAGCCACACCTGCCGGGCCCTGTACACGCAGGGCCCGGCCGGCCATCGGCGGGGGGACGTGCACGCCCGGCCTGCCCCATATCGCCCCGCTCCGGTACTCTCTGCCTACCTACTGGTCTTCGTTGCCGCATGCCTTCGATCCTGATCATTGACGACAACGCCGGCGTCGGCACCGCACTCGATGTGCTGTTCTCGCTGCACGACATCGATACGCTGCACGCGCTGTCGCCCGAACAGGGGCTGGCCCTGCTGGACCAGCAGCCGGTCGACCTGGTGATCCAGGACATGAACTTCACCGAGGACACCACCTCCGGCGAGGAAGGCGAGGCCCTGTTCCAGCAGATCCGCGCCCGCCACCCGGACCTGCCGGTGATCCTGCTGACCGCGTGGACCCACCTGAGCAGCGCGGTGGATCTGGTCAAGGCCGGCGCAGCCGACTACCTGGCCAAGCCCTGGGATGACCGCAAGCTGCTGATCGCGGTCAACAACCTGCTGGAACTGTCTGAAACGCGCCGCGAACTGGACCGCCGCCGCGAGCGCGAGCAGCGTGACCGTTCTGCGCTGGAGGCCCGCTACGACCTGCGCGGCGCGGTGGTGGCCGATCCGGCGAGTGAGCGTGTGATCAACCTGGCCTGCCAGGTCGCCCGTTCCGCACTGCCGGTACTGATTACCGGGCCCAACGGCGCCGGCAAGGAAAAGATCGCCGAGATCATCCAGGCCAATTCGCTGGTCGCCAAAGGCGCGTTCGTCGCGCTGAACTGCGGCGCGATTCCCGCCGAGCTGATTGAAGCCGAACTGTTCGGTGCCGATGCCGGCGCCTACACCGGGGCCAACAAAGCGCGCGAAGGAAAGTTCGAGGCCGCCGATGGCGGCACGCTGTTCCTGGACGAGATCGGCAACCTTTCGCCCAGCGGCCAGATGAAGCTGCTGCGCGTGCTCGAAACAGGCCGCTTCGAGCGGCTGGGGTCCAACCGCGAGCGCCACGTCAGCGTGCGGGTGATCAGCGCGACCAATGCGGATCTGCCGGCGATGATCCGCGACGGGCAGTTCCGCGAGGATCTTTATTACCGCCTCAATACCGTGGAACTGGCGCTGCCGGCGCTGGCCGATCGCCCCGGCGACATCCTGCCGCTGGCCGAACGCTTCCTGGGCGCCGGCAAGCCGCTGTCCTCGGCCGCGGCCACGGCCCTGCAGCGCCACGCGTGGCCGGGCAACGTGCGCGAGCTGCGCAACGTGATCCAGCGCGCCGAACTGCTGGCGGCCGGCCCCCGCATCGAGGTCGGCGATCTGAACCTGCCCCGTGCCGCGGCACCGCGCGCGGCCGGCCCCGCGGTCGACCCCGACCGCGGCCGGATCGAAGCGGCGCTGAGCCATAACCACGGCATCATCGCCCAGGCCGCCGCCGAGCTGGGCCTGAGCCGGCAGGCACTGTACCGGCGCATGGACCGTTACGGCATCCCGCGCGAATGAAGCGGCGCTCGTTCACCTTCCGGCTGTTCCTGCGCCTGCTGCCGGTGCTGGCACTGGCCGCCGCGTTCCCGTGGTATCTGGCGTTCTGGCTGGACCACGGCTGGGGGGTGACGGCGGTGTCGGTGGTGGTCCTTCTGGCGTTGATGTGGTGGAGCCTGCGCCGGGCCACCGCACCGATCCGTTCGCTGCTGCGTGCGCTGTCGGGCACCACCAGCAGCTACCGCGATGGCGAGTACAACTTCGGCATCTACTGGCCCTCCAACGACGAGCTGGGCGACCTGGTGCTGGCGCATCGCGAACTCGGCGACGTGCTGCGCGCGCAACGCCAGGAGCTGGTCCAGCGCGAACTGCTGCTCGATACGATGGTGCAGAACACGCCGGTCTCGATGCTGCTGCTGGCCAATGGCGGCGATGGCATCCAGCGGGTGGTGTTCTCCAACCTGGCCGCGCGCAAACTGCTGCACAACGGCTGGAAACTGGAAGGCCAGCGCATGCAGGACGTGCTGGCCACGATGCCGGTGGAACTGCGCGATGCGGTCGAGCGCGGCGGCGACAGCCTGTTCGCGGTACGCGGTAGCGATGAAGACGGCGAGGAGGGCGATGACGAGGACGAGCAGGTCTATCACCTGTCGCGCCGCAACTTCCATCTCAACGGGCGGCCGCACGATCTGCTGCTGGTCCGGCTGCTGACCGCCGAACTGCGCCGCCAGGAAGTGCAGACCTGGAAGAAGGTGATCCGGGTGATCAGCCACGAGCTGAACAATTCGCTGGCGCCGATCGCGTCGCTGGCGCATTCCGGCGGTGAGCTGGTCCGGCGCGGCAAGACCGAGCGGCTGGAAGAAGTGTTCGCGACCATTGAAGACCGTGCACGCCATCTGGAAGGCTTCATCCGCGGCTATGCCAAGTTCGCCAAGCTGCCGCAGCCGCACCTGCAGACCGTGCAGTGGCTGCAGTTCCTGACCGGGCTGCAGCACCAGATCCCGTTCCGCATGGCGGGCATCGGCGATGACCTGCACAGCCGGGTGGACATCGCGCAACTGGGGCAGGCGCTGCTGAATCTGCTCAAGAACGCGCACGAGGCGTGTGCCGACGCCGAGCCGCCCAACGACGACGTGGAACTGCGCCTGACCCGCCTGCCGCAGTGGCTGCGGCTGGAAGTGCTGGACCGCGGCAAGGGCATGAACGAGGCGGTGCTGCAGAACGCGTTGATGCCGTTCTATTCGACCAAGCGCAACGGCACCGGGCTGGGCCTGGCGCTGACCCGCGAAATCGTCGAAGCGCATGGCGGGCGGATCTCGCTGCAGAACCGCCGCGAGGGCGGCCTGTGCGTGGCGATCTTCCTGCCCCTGTGAGCGCTACGGCGGCATCGCGGGGTGACGGCCAGCGGCCGCCACGTCCCGCCCGGTGGGCTGCGCTCAGGCCTTCTTCGTGGGCCGGTGCCAGCCCTCGATGACCTGCTGGCGTGCGCGCGCGACGGTCAGCTGCCCGGCCGGTGCCTGCCGGGTGATCACCGAACCGGCGGCCACGGTGGCGCCTTCGCCGATCACCACCGGCGCCACCAGCGAACTGTTGGAACCGATGAAGGCGTTGTCCCCGATCGTGGTCTGCGATTTGTTGACCCCGTCGTAGTTGCAGGTGATCGTGCCCGCGCCGATGTTGACCTTGCTGCCGATCACCGCATCGCCCAGGTAGGTCAGGTGATTGGCCTTGCTGCCTGCACCGAGCACCACCTTCTTGGTCTCCACGAAGTTGCCGACATGCGCGCCGTCATGCAGCACGGTGCCCGGGCGCAGGCGCGAGAACGGGCCGATATCGGCCGCGCCTTCGCTCACCACGCCATCCAGATCGCAATGCGGTTTCACCACCGTGCCGGCCGCCAGCTTGACGTCCTTGAGCCGGCTGAAGGCCCCGATGCTGACGCCATCGCCGAGTTCGACATGCCCTTCCAGGATCACGTTGACGTCGATCTGCACGTCGCTGCCGACCACCACCGTGCCGCGGATATCCAGCCGCGCCGGATCGATCACCCGTGCGCCCTGCGTGCACAGCGCACGCACCGCACGCAACTGGAACGCGCGCTCGAGCTGCGCCAGCTGCCACGGATCGTTGGCGCCTTCGGCATCCTGCACGTCGGCCACGAAGGCCATGTCGGCCGGGGTGTAATCGCTGGCGGCGGCGGCAAAGATATCCGTCAGGTAGTACTCACCCTGTGCGTTGAGATTGGACAGCTGCGACAGCCAGCGCCGCAACGCGGTGGATTCGGCGGTGATGATCCCGGTGTTGATGGTGCGGATCGCGCGCTGCTCGTCGTTGGCATCCTTCTGCTCGATGATCGCGGCGACCTTGCCTTCGGCATTGCGCATGACGCGCCCGTAGCCGGTGGCATCGGCCAGTTCGGCCACCAGCACCGCCAGCCGGCCCGGCTGGGACAGCAGGTGGCGCAGCGTATCGACGCGGATCAACGGCACATCGCCGTACAGCACCAGCACCGTTGCCGCATCGGGCACCTGCGGCATCGCCTGCAGGACTGCATGCCCGGTGCCGAGCTGCTCGACCTGCTCGGCCCACATCAGGTCCGGCTGATCGGCGAAGGCCTGGCGCACCGCTGCGCCGCCGTGGCCGTAGACCACATGGATGGCCTCCGGCGCGAGCTGGCGCGCGGTCTGGATCACATGCGCGAGCATCGGCCGCCCGGCGATCGGCTGCAGCACCTTGGGCAGGGCCGACTTCATCCGCTTGCCGGCACCGGCGGCCAGGATGATCACGTGCAGGGGCTGGGTCATGGGCAATCGGGTTCCAGGAAGTCGTTGGGGGAATTCTAGTGCGGCACTCGTTAACATGTGGGCGTCTCCGCATCGAATCGCTTCGTGACCCTCTTCCGCCAAGGCAGCCGCTACCTCGTGATCGGCGTGATCCAACTGCTGCTGGACTGGGCGGTGTTCGTCGCGGCCACTGCGCTGGGCATGCCGGCCGCACCGGGCAACCTGCTGGGGCGCGTGAGCGGCATGCTGCTCGGCTTCTGGCTCAACGGCCGTTACACCTTCGCCCACGAGGGCGAGCACCGCCTGGGATGGCGCCGGTTCGTGCGCTTCGTGCTGCTGTGGGCCGCACTGACCGCGATCAGTACGCTGCTGGTGAGCCTGGCTGCCGCCCATCTGGGGCTGCGCGATGCGTGGCTGGCCAAGCCCCTGGTCGAAGGCGCACTGGCCGGGCTGTCGTTCCTGCTGATGCGGCGCCTGGTGTTCCGCTGATCCCGCGCCCGGCCCTGCCCTGACGCGCGGGCAAAAAAAAACGCCGGCAAGCCGGCGTCTTCCCCTTCGCGGACGGCGCCGTCGCGCCGCGCCGCTCAGTGCTTGAGGTTCTTGCGCAGGCGCTCCAGCGCCTGCAGCTGGGCGGACACTTCCGCCAGGCGCTGCTGCGCTTCGGCCACTTCCATTGCTTCGCCACGGTTGGCCAGGATGCGCTCGGCTTCTTCCTTGGCCTTGCGGACCGAGGCTTCATCGATGTCCTGGGCACGGATCGCGGTGTCGGCCAGCACGGTCACGACCTGCGGCTGCACTTCGAGAATGCCGCCGGAGATGGCGAAGTCGATCTGCTCGCCGTTCGGGGTGGTCACCACGACCTTGCCCGGCTTGAGCCGGGTGATCAGCGGCGCGTGCTTGGGCGCGATGCCCAGCTCGCCCAGCTCACCGGTGGCCACGACCAGGGTCGCCTCACCACGGAAGATTTCCTGCTCGGCGCTGACGATGTCGCAACGGATGGTGCTCATGAAACTCTTCTCGCTTTAGGGCGGGCTCGCGCCCACC
>Ga0308171_1000747_pt1 | contig 57608 bp, 48 predicted proteins | sample PhyGR1_FD_202135 | JGI IMG/M metagenome (GOLD analysis project Ga0308171, IMG submission 202135) | Phyllosphere microbial communities from UC Gill Tract Community Farm, Albany, California, United States - DLSLSG.R1 | ecosystem: Host-associated > Plants > Phyllosphere > Unclassified | place: USA... | reverse complement strand
GAATCAGCCCGCCGCAACGCGCTCCCGACCTGGCTGCACTCCTACAATCACCACAGGCCCCACACCGCGATCGGCGGCCACCCACCCATCAGCAGATTGACCAACCTGCCCGGACAGCACACCTAGGGCATGTCTCCCAAATGTCGTGTCCAGGCGATGACGGCGTTGAAGACGGCTGCTGAGCGGTAGACGGTGGCGAGTTTGTCGTAGCGGGTGGCGAGGCCTCGCCATTGTTTTAGGGTGGCGAAGCGGCGTTCGATGACGTTGCGGTTTCGGTAGTCGTCGCGGTCGTAAGTGATGGGTCGTCCGCCGTGTGAGCCGCGTCGGATTCGGTGGCCGATCTGGCCGGCTGGCTGCGGGATCACGGCTTGGATGCTGCGGTCGCGCAGGTGCTGGCGTATCGCGCGTGACGAGTACGCTTTGTCGCCGCGGACGCGGACGCGGTCGGGTCGGGTCCGGGGGCGCCCGATGGGGCGGGTGATGCGCAACTGTTCCAGTAACGGGATCAGCATCGGTGAGTCCCCGGCTTGGCCGGGTGTCACAGCGATTACCAGCGGCAGGCCGCGACCGTCGACGAGGTGGTGCAGCTTGGTAGAAAGTCCGCCGCGGGAGCGACCGAAGCCATGATCAGGCGGCTCGATCAGCGGATTGTTGTAGTTCGACGAAGCCCCCCGTGACCCGGGTGATGTTCGTGGCGTGCTGATGAGCGCGGGCGATGGTGGAGTCCACCGACACGGACCAGTCGACATTGCCGGTCGCGTCGGCGCGGGCCAGTAGTGCCGCGTGGACGCGATCCCAGGTTCCATCTCCGGCCATCCGGCGATGCCATTTCCACGCCGTCTGCCACGGCCCGAACGCCGCGGGCAGATCCCGCCACGCGATCCCGGTCCGATAGCGGTATGCGATCGCCTCGACCATCGTCCGCGCGTCCGAGAAGGGGCGACCTTTTCGTCCCGTCGGCCCAGGCAAGAACCCCGCGATCAGGTCCCACTGAGCATCCGAGAGCAACTGAAAACGCGACACTGCCCCAGCATCACCGAATCAACCCACCCAATTGGGAGACACGCCCTAAGTCGACTCGCCGCCAAGCTTGTGGTCAACGTGACGGAAGTCGAGTCTTCCACGTACTTCCTTCTCAGACGGTTGAGATTGTCGGGATGTTGATCGTGAGAGAGGAGCACGGCATCGATCTGGCCAATCTGCGTGGGATCGAGGAGCGAGTCCGTGGTCTTAGTGAGCGTGCGGGCGCCGATGGGGTCTCACCTGCGTCATCAAAGGTCGGGTCTACGTTGAATCCTGACGGTGCTTCATCCGGTTGTTAAAGGCGGCGAGAGCGTCGCGCTTTGAGTTCGGTCCTGAGCGTCCTGCGGCCCGGTCATCGGACCTCGCTCTGATGACGCGACGTCCATCCTCGCGAGATCGCCACCGCCGCGATCGCCATGATCACGCCGGCGCCGGCGGACTCGACAAAGACCGTCGGATAACTCCCGGATGCTTGCTGAGCCGTGACAGCGACAGCGAGCGCACTGCCGATGAACACTGAGCAGACGAAGAGCGATACCGTCGTCGCTCGAGATGTTGGAGTGAGCTCCGTCGCGATTCCCTGCAGCGACGCGTGCAAGAGCGAGTTGCACAAGCCGAGGAGCGCCGCCGCGAGGGTGAGGCCGATTGACGTGGGCGATGCGGCTGCGAGGAGGTAGGCGGCGACGAGCAGGCCGCTGCCGATGGTGATGCTCCAGGTGCGGCTGACACGGGCGCTCACTCGCCGCGACGTCATCGCACCGACGATGATGCCGACTCCGTACGTGGATGCGAGAACCCCGGCCAAGGCGACGCCCACTCCGGCCTGTTCCAGGGCGGGCACGATGTAGGAGAAGATGCCGAGCAGAACCCCACCCTCGACGATGCCGACGAGATAGAGAGCGACAGGCCAGCGGCCGAAGGACACCCGGATAGCCCGGGGTGCGACACCGCGAGAAGGCTCAGTGATACGCCCGGCGAAGAGGAAGAGCGCCACCGCCCCCATCCCCGCAATCAGAAACAGGGTGCGCCACCCGGCCACGACGCCGATGACGCCTGCCGTCAGAGTGGCTGCGGTCGTGCCGATAGCTGTGAAGCTCTGCAGGCTTGAGATCTGCCGGGTACGCTCCGGGCCGGAGTACCGGTCCCCCAGCAGCGTCAAGACCGTCGGGAAGAGGGCGCCGACGAACAGACCTGTCACGGCACGGACGATGAGAAGAGAGCTCAGATCAGGTGTCAAGGTACTGGCAACGCTCCCGACGGCCATGCCGGCCAACGCGAGCAGAAGCACCGGCTTGCGTCCGGTTCGGTCGCTGACAAGCCCCCAGAGGGGCTGGCCGAAGGCATAGGTGAGCGCATACACAGTGACGAGTTGGACGGCAGCAGACAGCGGCACGCCCAGATCTCGCACGACGAGCACAAGAAGCGGTGCTGTCGCGAAGCGGTCGAAGAACGACAGCATCCCGATCATTCGAAGACGCCCCACGCCGGTCACACCTGCACCGTGGTCATTCGTCTGGTCGGTCAAGATCCTCACCTCTCTGCGTCTCGTTCTACTCAGAGCCAATATGCGACCCGCGTCCGAATAAGAGAAGACGGATAATTTCTCTTCTTTGTATAGGCGTCGCCTATACTGCGAAGAATGGATCTTCGCGCCCTGGAGTGCTTCGCGGCGGTCGCCGACGAAGGGTCGTTCAGCCGCGCGGCAGACCGTCTGGGTATTGCACAACCATCGGTCAGTCAGCAGGTGGGCAAGCTCGAGCGCGAACTCCTCACTTCCCTGTTCGAGCGGAGTAGCCGGGGTGTCAGTCTGACTCCGAGCGGGCGCTCACTCCTGCCGTCCGCACGGCGCGCGCTGAATGCAGTCGAAGACTTACGCAATGCCGCCGATGAGCGAGCGGGCCGGCTCACTGGCGGCTTGAACCTCGGCGTCGTCGATGGCTTGGAGGTCACCGCTTTTCCCGCCGCGATGGGCGTGGTTCGCCAGCGGCATCCCTTTCTCGAGTTGCGTCTGAGGGATGGAACCAGCGGCGTCCTCCTGAAAAAGCTCATGGATCGAAGCCTCGACGCGGTCGTGATCGCCGAGCCACCTCGAGCGCTTCCTCACTACCTCGGCACTCGCCTGCTTCTTGAAGAAGATCTGGTCGTCGTCCGGCCCGCATCTTCGGGCGAGCACAGCACAGGTCCGCTCCGCCTTACGGACGTCAGCGCCGAGCTCACCGTCTCGTACCCGTCGGAGAGCGGCATCGGCGCGCTCATAGCCGATGCCGCACGTCGCACTGGTGCAGAGCTGCACTTCCCATACACGACGAACGACGCATCTCTGCACGTGGCGCTTGCGCTAGCAGGCCTCGGCGCAGCGCTCACAGTCGGGAGCGCTGAAACGTACGAAGCCGCTCGCGGCGCACGTGTCCTCCCGCTCGATCCTCCGATCCGGCTGCGCAAGCTTCTCGTCTGGATCAGTGAGCCCCGCCCGTCCCGAGCCGTTAGAGAGCTCGTCGCCGCGTTCGACGCCGTCGCATGACCGACACAGGGAGAAGCGTCACAGCTGAGCGGCCAAGGCGTCGGAATCGAACACCGCTTACACCGACTGGATGCGGTCGGGTTCGTCGAGCAGAAACGTGTTGATTCCACTCCAACCGCACGCCCTGAGGTAGAAGAGTGTTGGATGGCGCAAAACCGATCGCTTTCGCACCACCCGCGGCAACGCCTCCCGCCGGCGCTGTGACGCCCGGAATCCCGCGGGGGAGCGCGATGCGAAACCCCGATGCAAAAGTCGAACGCGGTGCGAAACGGCGGTGAACCGTTTCGCACCGCGCCCGCGCCTCAACCCCGCCGCACCTCCACGTCGACCACGCGCGCATCCTCGGCGCTCAGCTCGTACACCGGCCCGGTGACCCGCAGCGCCACGGCCTCGTCGACGACGGCGCATGAGGGCCCGAGCCGCAGCTCCAGCTCGCCGGGCTCAACCACGCGCCGGAACGCGCGGTCGCTGTAGGCCAGCCGCGACGCGGGCACCGTGAAGCGCACCTCGGCGCTCTCGCCGGGCTCGAGCTCGACCCGGGCGTACGCGACGAGCTGCGCGACCGGCCGCGTCACGCTGGCCACGGCGCGGTGCGCGTACACCTGTACGACGTCGGCGCCGTGCCGGGCTCCGGTATTGGTCACACGAGCCGACACCGTGAAGGCGTCGCCCGCGCGCACTTCGGCGACGATTCCGGAGCCCGGCACCTCGTCCGCCGCGACGCCGCTGGCGCCCGCGCGCACCTCGGCGGTTGTTCCGGACGCCGGGACCCCGACCTCGCGCGCCGCCGCCCCGTCTACCCGCAACTCCCCGCGCTCGAACGTCGTGTACGACAGCCCGAACCCGAACGGCCGCACCGGGGTCGGGTCGGTGCTGGTCACGCCCGAGGGTCCGCCGAGGATCGGGTGCAGGTACGAGTACGGCTGTGCCCCGGCCGAGCGGGGGAGTGAGACGGGCAGGCGCCCCGAGGGGGTGGCATCCCCCGCGATGAGCGATGCCAGCGCGGGCGCGCCCTCCTCGCCGGGGAAAAAGGCCTGCAGCACCGCGCCGGGGCCGGAAGGGCCGTCGAGTGCCCAGCCCAGAGCGTACGGACGCCCGGTCAACAGCACGAGCACGACGGGGGTCCCCGTCGCGAGCACGGCCTCGACGAGCTGGCGCTGCACGCCCGGGAGCTCGAGCGAGTCGGCGTCGTTGCCCTCGCCGACGGTGCCGCGGCCGAAGAGCCCGGCGCGGTCGCCGACGACGACGATCGCGACGTCGGCATCCTGTGCTGTGGCGACGGCCTCCGCGAAACCGGAGGTGTCGGAACCCTCGACGGCACAGCCCGCGGCGTACGAAACCGCCCCGAACCGCGAAGCCAGAGCCTCCCGCACCGTCGGCAGCGAGAACCCGAGGGGAACGCCGGGGTGGTGCGCGAGCACGTGATTCGCGAACGAGTAGCAGCCCATCAGTGCCTCGCCGCTGTCGGCGTTCGGCCCGATCACCGCGATGCGTCCCGGCGCGCGAAGCGGCAGCACGCCGTCGTTGCGCAGCAGCACCACGCTCTCGAGAGCGAGGCGGCGAGCGAGCGCCCGGTGTTCGGCGTCGTCGAGGTCGATCTCGGTCGGGGCGTCGGTGAAGTCGGCATCCAGGAGTCCGAGGTCCTCCTTCTCGGCCAGCACGCGTGCGACGGCGCGGTCGACCGGGGCCTCCGGAAGGGCTCCGGATGCCACCCGCTCGGCGAGGTGCGGGTAGGCGTCGGGGCCGGGCAGCTCCACGTCGATCCCGGCCTCGAGGGCCAGCTGCGCCGCCTCGCCGAGGGAGCCGGCGATGCCGTGCATCGAGCGGAGGAACTCCACCGCGAAATAGTCGGAGACGACGGTGCCGTCGAAGCCCCACCGGCCCCGCAGCAGATCGGTGAGCAGCTCGCGCGACGAGGCGACGGGTACGCCGTCGATCTCGGTGTACGAGTTCATGACGCTGCGCACCCCGCCGTCGCGCACGGCCATCTCGAACGGCGGAAGGAACACGTCCTGCAGTTCGCGCTGCCCGGCGTGCACGGGGGCGTGGTTGCGACCGGCCCGCGAGCCGGAGTACCCGACGAAGTGCTTGAGCGTCGCGTGGACGCCCGCGGCCTGCAGCCCCCGCACGTACGCGGTCCCGATGGTGCCGACCACGTACGGGTCCTCGGCGATGCACTCGTCGACGCGCCCCCACCGCGCGTCGCGCACCACGTCGAGCACGGGCGCGAGGCCCTGGTGCACCCCGAGGTCGCGCATGGAGCGGCCGATGGTGGATGCCATGAGCTCGATCGTCTCCGGATCGAACGAGGCGCCCCACGCGAGCGGCGTCGGGAAGGTCGCGGCCTTCCACGCCGCGAACCCGGTGAGGCACTCCTCGTGCACGAGGGCCGGGATGCCGAGGCGCGTCTCGGTCTGCAGACGCCTCTGCTCGCCCCACAGCCACTGCGCGCGCTCGATCGGGTCGACCGGCCGGGTGCCGTAGACGCGGGTGAGATGGCCGAGGCCGTGCACCGTGGCATCCGTGTAGGCGGCGGTCGTGACCTTCTCTCCCGAGAGCGGGGCGACGACCTCGTCGCCCTGGTCGACCCAGTAGCCGACGAGCTGCGCGAGCTTCTCGGCGAGGGTCATCTCGGACACGAGGGCCTGCACCCGGGGGGAGGTGCCCGCCGGGAGGGCAGCTCCGACGTCGGTGTTGTGGATGGTCATGGCGGATCAGCCCTTCACGGCGCCGGTCAGGCCGCCGACGATCCGCCGCTCGAAGACGCTGAAGAACAGCAGGGCGGGGATCATCGACAGAGAGGTGAACGCGAGCACGCGCGCGGTGTCGACGGAGTACTGGGAGGCGAAGGCCTGCGTCCCCAACGGCAGCGTGTAGGTCGCCTCGTTGTTGAGGATGAACAGCGGCAGCATGTACGAGTTCCAGCTGTTGACGAAGGCCAGGATGCCGACCGTCACCACCGCGGGAACGGCGAGCGGCAGCACCATGCGCCAGAAGAACCCGAGGCGGCCGAGGCCGTCGATCGAGGAAGCCTCCTGAAGCTCCCTCGGGATCGCGGCGAGGAACGGCGACAGGATGATGATCGTCAGCGGCAGCGCGAACGCGATCTGCGGCACGATGACACCCGCGAGCGAGTTCATGAGCCCGAGGTTCCGCACGAGGATGTACAGCGGCGTGATGGCCACCGTCATCGGAAACATCAGGCCCGCGGTGAACAGGGCGTAGACGGCACCGCGCCCGCGGAAGCGGTAGCGCGACAGCGCGTAGGCAGCCATGAGGCCCAGTGCCACGACGAAGACGGTCGTCGCGATCGCGGCGATCGCCGAGTTGGCGACCTGCCCCCAGAACACGCTGCTGCCGAGCACCTCGGAGTAGTTCTGCCAGTTCCAGACGCTCGGGAAGCTGGCCGGGTCGACCGTGATCTCGGCGTTCGAGCGGAACCCGCCGAGGATGATGTAGACGACCGGCGCGAGCATCATGCCGATGAGCAGCAGCGCGACGAAGCCGACGAGCACGGAGCTGCCGCGGTTCGCCCCGGCCGGACGCCGACGCGGAGCCTTCGGGGCCACGAGGGTGGCGGTGGCGGTCATTTCGAGCCTCCGGTGAGGGCGCCGTCGGTGTCGCGACGCAGGACGAAGCGCTGATAGACGAGGGCGACGGCGAGCGAGATAAGGAACATCACCACGGCCACCGCGCTGCCGTAGCCGAAGCTGCCGGCGTTGCGGCCGTTGGCGACCATGTAGGTGGCCATGGTGGAGGTGCCCGCGGTGGAGGCCACGTACTGGCCCCAGATGATCCACACGAGGTCGAACAGCTGGAGCGAGCCGATGATCGACAGGAACGCCCAGATGCGGAGGGTGGGTCCCATGAGCGGCAGCACGATGTGGCGCTGGATCTGCCAGTACGACGCACCGTCGATCGCGGCCGCCTCGCTGAGCTCTTCGGGGATGCCCTGGAGTCCGGCGAGGAAGAGGATCACGGCGAAGCCGATGTACTTCCACGTGATGATGATGAGCAGCGTCCAGATCGCCAGCGCCGGGTCGGAGATCCAGTCGGCGCGGAGGGCGCCGAGACCGATCTTCTCCAGTGCCCCGTTCAGCGCCCCGCCCGACTGCAGCATGAGGCCCCACCCGAGACCGACCACGACCTCGGAGATGACGTAGGGCACGAAGATCAGCACGCGGATGAGCGACTGCGCCCGCATCTTCCGGTTCAGCAGCAGCGCCAGGCCCAGCGCGAGCGGGCCCTGCAGGACGAGCGAGCCGATGACGATGAACGCGTTGTGCCCGAGCGCCTCGTGGAACGCCGGATCGGTGAGGATCGTGACGTAGTTGCGGATGCCGACGAAGTCGGTGGGGGTGCCGAAACCCGACCACTTGTAGAAGCCGTAGTAGGCCGCGAGGGCGACCGGCAGGATGACGAACGACACGAACACCACCAGGGCGGGGCCCAGGAGGATCGCGAGTTCGCCGCGGATGCGCCAGTTCTCGAGCCGGCGCCGGGCGGGCGGCCGCCCGGCCGAGGCGGCGCGGGTGGCGCCCTCCCCGGCCGGGCGGCGAGCCCCGGCATCCGTCGCCGAAGCGGCGAGCTGGGTGGTCATGGCCGGTGTCCTCAGCGCGAGGCGGCGGCGTTGACGGCGTCGACGATGCCCTGCGGGCTGCCCTTGCCGGCGAACAGGTCGACGACCGCGACGTTCAGCGCGTTGCCGACGTTCTGCCCGTAGAGCGTGTCGAGCCACACCGAGACGTAGGGGGCGTCCGTGTACGCCTGCAGCGCGGACTGCAGGGCGGGGGTGGTGACGGCATCCGTCGCGTCGCTCGAGGCGGGGATCGTCTGGAAGGCGTCGGCGTAGCGCTCCTGGTTCTCCTTGTTCACGAGGAAGTTCAGGAAGTCGGTGCACTGCGCGGGGGCGTTGACCCAGCACGAGTAGCCGTCGACGCCGCCCATGATGGCGCCGGGCTCGCCGTCACCGCCGGGGACCTCGGGGAAGGGGAACCAGCCGAGGTCGGCCAGGGGCTGCTCGTCGGGGGTGAGCGAGGCGATCACGCCGGGGTTCCAGGCGCCCATCAGCTCCATGGCGGCCTGGTGGTTGGCGAGCAGACCCGCCGAGGAGCCGGCGCCCTGCTGAGCGGCCGTGGTCAAGAAGCCCTCGTTGAACGGCTGCGTCTGAAGGAACGACTGCAGGTTCTCGCCCGCTTCGAGCCAGCACGGGTCGTCGAAGCTGCGGCTCTCGGCGGCGGTGTCGAGCACGTCCTTCGAGCAGGCGCGTAGCGCGAAGTTGTAGTACCAGTGCGCGGCCGGCCACGCGTCCTTCGCGCCCACGGCGATGGGGGCGACGCCGGTGGCGCGGATCTTCTCGTTCGCTGCCTCCAGGTCGGAGATCGTGGCAGGGGCCTCGGTGACGCCCGCGGCGGTCAGCAGATCCTGCGAGGTGAAGATGCCCGAGGGGAGCACGGCGACGGGCATGCCGTAGTTCTTACCGTCGACCGCGAACGCGTCGAGCGAGGTGCCGAGGGCGGTCTTGGCATCCGCCGAGATCTTGTCGGTGAGGTCCATCGCCTGCCCCGCCTCGACGATGTCGGCGAGCTTGCCGCCGCCGCGCGCCATGAACAGGTCGGGGGCGTCGCCGGAGTTCAGGGCGGTCTGCAGCTTGCCGTCCATCTCCTCGTTCTGCACGGCCTGGATCTCGACGGTGACGCCGGGGTTGGCCTCTTCGAACGCGGCCGCGGTGTCTTCCCAATACTTCTTGCCGTCACCCGTGGTCGAGTTGTGCCAGAGGGTGAGGGTGGTGTTGCCGTCGGCGTTCTGTCCGCCGCCGCCACCGGCGCATCCGCCGAGGGCGAGGGCGCCGGCGACGGCGAGGGCTGCGCCGGCGAGGATTCTGCGCGTGTTCATGTGATTCCCGTTTCTCTTCGTCGAGGTGCGTCCGCGAGGGAGGCTTCGGTTGTCATCGGCATCGATGCCGTCTGCGGGGCGGTGCGGTGGCCCCGGGTTCTGAGCAGTGTTGCCCGCGGCCTCGCGAGCGTCAAACGTTTTCGAAAATGTTTTCCACGCTAGGGTCGGATGCCATGACGAGGCGCGCAACCATCCACGACGTCGCCGCGGCGGCCGGTGTCTCGGTCGCCACGGTGTCGAAAGCCGTCAACGGCCGCTACGGGGTTTCGCCCGAGACGGTGGGCCGGGTCCTGGATGCCGTGAAGCACCTCGGCTATGAGTCCAGCCTCGTTGCGAGCAGCATGCGCTCGCGCCGCACCGGGGTGATCGGCGTGCTCGTCGCCGACATCGAGCCGTTCTCGGCGGAGATCCTCAAGGGCGTCGGGGGAGCGCTCTCCGACACCGGGTACGACCTGCTCGCGTACACCGGCGCCCGTCGCGACGGCGAGGGCTGGGAGCGCCGCTCGCTCAGCCGTCTGAGCGGCACGCTCATCGACGCGGCGATCATCGTCACCCCCACGGTGGTGAACGTCGCCGGCGAGGTGCCCATCGTCGCGATTGACCCGCACACCGGGCGGGGCGATCTGCCCACGGTGGAATCCGACAGCTTCACCGGCGCGCAACAGGCGGTGCACTACCTCGTGCAACTGGGCCACCGTCGCATCGGCTTCATCGCCGGACGGCCGGACCTCCGCTCGGCGGTGGCGCGTGCGTCCGGATATCGCGCGGGGCTCTCGGCCGCCGGCATCCCTTTCGACCCTGCCCTGGTCGGTGTCGGCCGCTACGAGCAAGACGTGGCGCGCGAGGCCGCCGAGACCATGCTCACGCTCGACGACCCGCCGACTGCGGTGTTCGCGGCGAACGACCTCTCTGCCCTGTCGATCATCGAGGTCGCTGCCGCGCGCGGGCTGCGCGTACCCGAGGACCTCTCGGTCGTCGGGTTCGACGACGTGCCCGAGGCCGCCCGCGCGCAGCCGGCGCTGACGACCGTGCGGCAGCCGATGAAGCGCCTCGGCGCCGAGGCCGTGCGGATGGTGCTCGCCCTGCTTGCGGGCGAGAAGCTGCCGCAGACGCACATCGAGCTGCCCACGCGCCTCGTCGCTCGCGGCACCACGGCGCCGCCGCGAGCTCGCTGAGCCGCGGCGGTCGCACGCGGGTAGGGTCGGCGCGTGACCACCGTGCTCTTCGCGCCCGACGGCTTCAAGGGCTCGATCACCGCCGCCGGGGCCGCCGCGGCGCTCGCCGCGGGATGGCGTGACGCCCGGCCGTCCGACGTCCTGCTCGCCCGGCCGATGGCCGACGGGGGAGAGGGCACCCTCGATGCCTTCGTGGCGTCGGTGGACGGCGCGCGTCGGATGCCCGTGCGCGTCGTCGGTCCGCACGGGCGCGAGGTCGCGGCATCCTGGGTGCTCCTCCCGCCGACGGACGCGGCACCGAACGGAACGGGTGTGGTGGACCTGGCATCCACGTCGGGCATCGAGCTGCTCGACGGAGAGCTGCGACCCCTCGACGCCGACACCCGCGGCTTCGGCGAGGCCGTCGCCGCGGCCCTCGACCACGGCGTCTCGCGGATGATCCTGGGCATCGGTTCGAGCGCGTCGACCGACGCGGGCCTCGGCGCCCTCACCGCCCTCGGCGCGCGGATCACGGATGCCGACGGAGCCCCCGTCGCACCGGGACTGCGGGGTGTGCGCACCGCCGCCCGCATCGACAGGGGCGGGCTGCGTCCGCCGCCTCCCGGAGGGGCGATCGTGCTCACCGATGTGCGCAGCCCGCTGATCGGGCCGACGGGAGCAGCCGCGGTCTTCGGGCCGCAGAAGGGGCTTTCGCCCGCCGACATCGACGACGCTGACGCGGCGCTCGCTCACGCCGCCGTCCTGCTCGGCACCGACCCGCTCCTGCCCGGTGGGGGAGCGGCGGGTGGCACCGGCGCGGCGCTTCGTGCGTGGGGCGCCGAGCTCGTCCCCGGAGCCGATCACGTCGCCGCCCTCCTCGGCATCCCCGCCTGCATCGCCCGGGCCGACGTCGCGGTCACCGGGGAGGGCGCTTTCGACGCCACTTCCGGCGCCGGCAAAGCGCCCTCGCTCGTCCGCGCGCTCGCGGGCGGCAGGCCGGTCCTGCTCGTCGCGGGCCGGATCGACCCGGATGCCGACACCACGGCGTTCGCCGACACGGTCTCGCTCATCGACCTCGCCGGGACGACCGAGGCGGCCCTGGCCGATCCGGCACGGTGGCTCCGCGAGGCCGGTCGTGCGCTCGCCGCGGGTGCGGCCGTGCGAAACTCCTGAGATTTCGCCGTCTCCGCCGCGGACAGCGCGTGCGAGACGCTCGCCCACGTGAGAACTCAGGAGTTCGGCCCGCCCTCGCCCCCGCCCGGTCGACTCGCGCCCGTCTCGCCGGCCTCGGTGACCGATGATCCCGCCGTAAACGCCGCCCCACGCCCCGTGCCTCGGGTACCGTCTTCATGTGGCTAACGCAAGCAGCAAGGATGACGAGGTCGACCTCCTCATCGACGCGTGGTCCCGCCTGCTGCCCGACATCGACCTCACGCCCCTCGACGTCATGTCCCGCCTGCGCCGCGCGGCCTTTCACCTCTCCAAGCTCCGCACGCGCGCGTTTGCGAGCGCCGATATCGCTCTGTGGGAGTTCGACGTTCTCGCCGTCCTCCGCCGCGCGGGCACGGAGCTGAGCGCGACGCGCCTCATCGCCGCGACCATGATCGGCAGCGCGGCGATGACCAACCGCCTCGACAAGCTCGCCGACCGCGGCCTCGTGCACCGCCGCCCGAACCCGTCGGACGGGCGCGCGATCCTGGTGGCGATCACCCCCGAGGGCATCGAGCGGGTGGATGCCGCCATGACCGAACTCGTGCGCCTGGAAGCCGAGGCGCTGCGCGGCGTCAGCCGGGCAGACCAGGCGCTCCTCGCCGACGCCCTGCGCACGCTCGCCGCGGGCGAGACGCACGAAGCGTGACCGACCTCGCCGCCGCGCTCCGCGAGCGGGTCGTCGTGCTCGACGGCGGTCTCGGGACGCTGCTGGAGGCGCGCGGGAACGACGTGACCTCGTCGCTGTGGTCGGCGCGCGTGCTGCGTGACGACCCCGACGAGGTGCGCGAAGCGCACGCCGCCTTCGTCGACGCGGGCGCCGACGTCGTCATCACCGCCTCCTATCAGCTCGGCTTCGACGGGGCGATCCCGGATGCCGAGGTCGAGGCGTTGCTGCGACGATCGGTGACGCTCGCGCGAGAGGCGGGTGCCGCGGTGGTCGCGGCATCCGTCGGTCCGCTCGGTGCCCTGCGGGCGGATGGCAGCGAGTACACCGGCGACTACGGTCTCGGAGTCGACGAGCTCCGCGCGGCCCACCGTCGGCGGCTGCAGGTCCTCGGCGACGCGGGTGCCGATGTGCTCGCCGTGGAGACCATCCCCTCGGGGGTCGAGGTCGAAGCCCTCGCGCTCGAGCTCGCCGATCTGGGCGTCCCCGCGTTCGTCAGCCTCTCGGGCGACAGCACCGGGTTCTCGGCGCCGGGGTCGCTCGCGGCGGGGCTGCAAACGGCGGCCTCCGTGCCGGGGGTCCTCGCCGTCGGAGTCAACTGCTGCGCGCCCGAGCATGTGCTGTCCGCGCTCGCCGCTGCTCCTGCGGTGCCGCTGGTCGCCTATCCGAATACGGGCGAGCGATGGGATGCCGCCACCCGCACGTGGCACGGCGGTGCGGCTCCGCTCGCCGAAGACGCGCCGTCCTGGGTTGCGGCCGGCGCGCGACTGGTGGGCGGCTGCTGCCGCAGCACGCCCTCCGACATCGCCGCGATCGCCGCCGCCGTCCGCTGAGCGCGACCCGGTGCAGCGCCGGTCGAGGCGATCAGATACGTCTGCCCCGTCGCGAACAGCGCACCCGTGCCCTCTTGCACCTGCTCGACGAGCAGCGTCGTGCCCGGCGAGCCGGCGAACACCTCCTCGTCGGACGCCGTCGGAAAGTTTTTTCGGGAGATGTGAAAGACAGCCGAGGGTGGTGGCCATGTACCGGTTACAGGCCGCGATGATCGCTCGTTCACTCGGAACGGGCGGCGGCGTCGACTGAAAGGTTCAGCTCATGCGCATCCGCACCCTCACCTCCGTGACCGCCTCGATCCTCGCGCTGGGACTGCTGACCGGCGGGGCCGCGGCCTTCGCCGCATCGCAGGAGCCGACCGCAGACGACCGTGGCACCTTCATCGACGGTGTGCCGGCACCCGATGACAACGAAGACGTGGCCCCCGACGACGAGCAGGGCTTCTTCATCGACGGCATGCCGGCACCGCTGTTCGTGACGCCCGCCGACCTGGCGAAGGGTCCGGTGACGCTGACGACGGGGCAGTCGCTCGTCGTCGTGCTCGACACCGAGAACGGCGGCATCTTCACCGGGACCGGTGGCACCGACGATGACGCCGTGGTGCACTTCGACGCCGCCACGGTGGGCGCCGATGACGACGAGGCGTCGTTCAACGCGGGGTTCTCGGCGGAGAAGGTCGGCACGACGAAGGGCTGGATCGCCGGGACCGACGGGCAGCGGACCACCTTCGACATCACTGTCGTCGCCCCCTGAGAGGCGCGACACTCGGGGCCGGCGGAACTGTCCGCCGGCCCCTCTCCGCGTTTCAGTCGAAGTCCGCCGCCAGGGCGTTGCGGTGGTACTCGAAGATGATGCTGGTGCGCGTGGATGCCACACTGTGCCGTGCCGAGAGGTGATCGACGACGAAGCGGCGCACGGCCGAGGAGTCGTCGACGGCGATGTGCACGAGGAAGTCGTCGGCGCCACCCAGGAAGAACAGCTGGATGACGTCGGGATGCCGGCGCACCTCGTGCGCGAACGCGCGGATGCTCTCGTGCCGTTGGCCGGGACGCAGGGTGACGCCCACGATGGCCTGCAGCCCCCGGCCGAGGCGGCTCTGGTCGACGGCGGCGTGGAAACCGGTGACGAGGCCGCGGTCCACGAGGGAGCGCAGGCGTGCGTGCGCCGTCGAGGCTGCGACGCCGAGGTCCTCCGCGATGGCGGCGTTCGTCATGCGTGCGTCGCGGGAGAGCAGCTCGATGATGCGGGCGTCGTGCGGATGCATCTCTTCGTTGGGCATCGCAGATCCTTCGGTCTCCAGGGGTTCGCGCGCCGATTCAATCCGGGATAGCTCCCGAATTCCGGCCTGGAAGCGAAGAATATACGACGTAACGCCGTTGAAACACACGGTTCTGCGATCCTTCCGGCAACGCAGCCAGCCGAGGAGGAACCCATGCGCGTCTCCGTGCCCACCGAGATCAAGAACAACGAGAACCGTGTCGCGATGACGCCGGCCGGTGCCGACGCGCTCGTGCACCGCGGACATGAGGTGTTCGTGCAGGCCGGGGCGGGCGAGGGCAGCGGTTTCACCGACGACCAGTACCGCGCCGCGGGCGCTGAGATCGTCACGACAGCCGAGGAGACCTGGGCGCGCGCCGAACTGCTGGTCAAGGTCAAGGAGCCCATCGCCCCCGAGTACGGTTTCCTCCGCCGCGACCTCACGCTCTTCACCTACCTGCACCTCGCAGCCGATCGTCCGCTCACCGACGCGCTCATGGCGGCCGGGACCACCGCCGTCGCCTACGAGACAGTGCAGACGGCCGACCGGGCGTTGCCGCTGCTGGCCCCCATGAGCGAGGTCGCGGGGCGCCTGTCGATCATCGAGGGCGCCCATCACCTGCTGCGCGCCGCAGGAGGCCGGGGGCTGCTTCCCGGCGGGGTGCCCGGCACGCCGCGCGCGAAGGTGGTCGTGATCGGCGGCGGCGTCGCGGGTGAGCACGCCGCGGCCAACGCGCTCGGCCTCGGGGCGCGCGTGACCGTGATCGACATCTCGCTGCCCAAGCTCCGCCAGCTCGAGGAGCGCTTCGGCGGAGCGATCGAGACCCGGGCATCGACCCGTCTCGAGATCGCCGAGCAGCTCGCCGACGCCGACCTCGTGATCGGCTCGGTGCTCATCCCCGGTGCCGCGGCCCCCAAGCTCGTCACCGACGACATGGTCGCGGGCATGAAGCCCGGCTCGGTGCTCGTCGACATCGCGATCGACCAGGGTGGCTGCTTCGAGGGCTCGCGTCCCACCACGCACGACGCGCCGACTTTCCGCGTCCACGATTCGCTCTACTACTGCGTCGCGAACATGCCCGGTGCGGTGCCGCACACCTCCACGCGGGCGCTGTCGAACGCCACGCTGCCGTACATCACGCGCATCGCCGACGCGGGCTGGGAGGCCGCGGCATCCGCCGATCCCGCCCTCGCGAAGGGCCTGAACGTGCGCGCCGGCGTCGTGGTCAACGAGGGCGTCCGCGCTGCGTTCGACCTCTAGACATCACGTCCGCCCGCGGCGGCTGAGCGACCGCGGCGGCTGGGCGGCGGAGGCGGCTGGGCGGCGGAGGTGGCTGAGCTTGTCGAAGCCTCCGGTCCCTTCGGCGGGCTCAGGGACCTGGGTGGCGGGGGTGGCTGGGCGGCGGAGGTGGCTGAGCTTGTCGAAGCCTCCGGTCCCGAACCGCCCCGCGAAAGTCGCGGGAGGTCCTCACCTCGTTCGGCGATGAGCGCCAGCTTCTTCTCTCGCCGCCACCCCTGCAACTGCTTCTCGCGAGCGAAGGCCAGCTCCACGGCGTCGAACCACTCCGCATAGACGAGCCGCACAGGTCGACGTTTTCGGGTGAAGGATGCCGCGAGGTCATCGTCGTTGTTGTGCTCCCACACACGACTCTCCAGCTCGCGACCGGTGCTACCGACGTAGAAGGCGCCGCCGCGGCACTCGAGGATGTACGTCCAAGGCATCCCGCGATCATGGCAGCGCGCCGCGACTGCTCATGCAGGCTGTGGATAACGTCGCGTCGGGTCCGGTCCCTTCGACGGGCTCAGGGACCTTCAACGCGGCGACTGGGCGGCGGAGGTGGCTGAGCTTGTCGAAGCCTCCGGTCCCTTCGACGGGCTCAGGGACCTCGGCGGCGTCCGGTCCCTTCGACGGGCTCAGGGACCTCGACGGCCCGGGTCCCTTCGACGGGCTCGGGGACCTCGACGGCCCGGGTCCCGTCGGCAGGCTCAGGGACCGCGACGGGCTCAGGAGCCGGCCGCTGCCCGCACCCACGCATACGTGATCTCGGGGCGGCCCTGTCCGCCGTAGCGGGGCTCGCGCCGCACGCGCCCGACGTCGGCGAGGTGCTCCAGGTACCGCCGGGCGGTGACCCTCGACATCCCCTCGCCTTCGCCGACCTCGGCGGAGGAGACCGCTCCGGATGCCGTGCGCACATGCTCCGCGACCGCCTGCAGCGTTTCCTCGCTGAGGCCCTTGGGCAGGGCCGGGGAGGTGACGGTGCGTAGCGACCCGAGCAGCGCGTCCACCTCGGACTGCGTCGCCTCGCCGGCGGCGCGGTGAAGCCCTTCGACGTAGGTGCGATAGCCCTCGAGGCGCTCGCGGAACGCGGCGAAGGCGAACGGCTTGATGAGGTACTGCACGACGCCGATCGACACGGCGGCGCGGACGGTCGCGGCATCGCGCACCGCCGTGACGGCGATGATGTCGACCCCCGACCCCATCGCGCGCACGCGCCGGGCGACGTCGAGGCCACTGCCGTCGGGCATCGTCATGTCGAGCAGCACGAGATCGATCCGCCGCTCGGGGTCGGCGAGGGCGGTGAGCGCGGCACGCGCCCCGGCCGCCTGCCCCGCCACCTCGAACCCCGGCACGCGGGCGACGTAGGCGGCGTGCAGTTCGAGGGCGAGGGCGTCGTCGTCGACCACCAGGACCCGGATCACGACGCGTGCTCCCGCGCCAGGAACACGCGGACCGTCGTCGGGTCGGCGCGCACCTGCAGGGTGCCCCCGCGCGCGGCGACGATGTCGCGCACGAGCGCGAGCCCCACCCCGCGTCCGCCCGCAGCATGCGCCGGTTTGGTCGACGCGCCGAAGGCGAACGGGTCGGGCAGCGCCGGGTCGAAGCCCGCTCCACTGTCGGACACCTCGATCACCACGTCACCGCCCCTCTCCGTCAAGATCGCACGCACCCACCGGGGCTCTGCGCCCGCCGCCGCGGCATCCAGCGCGTTGTCGACGAGGTTGCCGACGACCGTCACCGCTTCCGCCGGGGCGAGCGGCAGGGCCGGTGTCGGCTCGGCCACGTCGAGGTCGAGACGCACGCCGCGCTCGGCGGCCTCGTCGAGCTTGCCGAGCAACAGCGCGACGACGACCGCGTCCTCGTCGTCCGACACGAGACGGTCGGCGAGCTCCTGGCGTTCGCCGGTGGATGCCACGATCAACCGCCGCGCGTCGTCGACCCGTCCGAGCTCGAGAAGCGCCAGCAACGCGTGCAGACGATTGCCGTGCTCGTGGGTCTGCGAGCGGAGGGTGTCGCTCAGCGTACGCACGCCCTCGAGTTCCCCCAACAGTGCCTGGAGCTCGGAGCGGTCGCGGAGGGTCATGACGTGTCCGCGCTGCGGCGCGCGGCGTCCGGTGAGGTCTCGCGCCTCCTCCTGGTTCACCAGCAGCACGCGGTCGCCGTTGACGACCGTCTCTTCGACCATGCGCCGCCCGGTCGTGATCGCGTCGGCCAGGGTGGCATCCATGTCCACGTCGTGCGGGTCGAGCGAGACCTGCCCGGCGGTCGCGGGCGGGAGTCCCAGGAGGTCGGCCGCCTCGTCGTTGTAGAGCACGATACGACCCTGCCGATCGGTGACCACCAGGCCCTCGCGGAGGGAGTGCAGCACCGTCTCGTAGCTCTCCACGAGCCGTGACAGCTCGGCCGGCGTGTAGGACCCGGTCACCCGCCGGGCACTGCGGCGCACGTACAGGGCGCCGAGCACACCGGCACCCACGATCGCGGCGGATGCTGCGGCGATGAGCGGAACGCGCGCGGCGAGGTCCTGCTGCACGGCGCCGAGGGTCACGCCCACGGCCACGAGGCCGACGATGGGGCCTTCTTCGTCGCCGCCGTCGCGGATCGGCACGATCGTGCGCACGGAGGGCCCGAGCGTCCCCTCGTAGACCTCGGTGTAGCTCTCGCCGGCGAGTGCCTCCGCGCGGGAGCCCTGGTACGCCTGTCCGATCTCGGAGCGATTGCGGTGAGTCAGACGGATGCCGTCCGGCGTCATGATCGTGACGAACGACAGGTCGGCGTCCGGCAGGATCTGCTCCACCATCGGCTGCAGCGCATCCGAGTCGCGTTCCTGGACGAGAGCGGCGACGTCGGGCTCGTGAGCGAGGGTCTCGGCGACCGAGCGCGTGACCTGCTCGGCCTGGCGCTGCCCGGAGTCCGAGAGCTGGAACGACAGCAGCACGGCCAGAATCCCCGCGACGAGCACGACCACGCCGAGGGAGACGAGCGCCAGCCGTCCACCCACACTCAGTCGCATGCCACACCCTTCGTCGCGTCTGCCGTGAACAATACGACCACAAATGGTCGCCCCGCCCCGCCTCGATCAAAGTCGTCACATCGACCCGGCACCCCCGCCGGACTCAACAAAGGCGTTAGAAAAGGGGAAACACCCGTGGCTCTCTCACTCCGCACCACGCGCGACGGTCGCCCTCGCAAGAGGATCGATCCCAACCACTGGCTCTACATCTCGGTCATCATCGCGGTTGTCGCGGGTGTGATCGTCGGGCTCGTCGCCCCCGCGTTCGCGACGGCGCTCGAACCCATCGGCAAGGGCTTCGTCAACCTCATCAAGATGATGATCGCCCCGGTGATCTTCTGCACGATCGTCGTCGGCATCGGATCGATCGCGAAGGCCTCCACGGTCGGCAAGATCGGCGGTCTGGCGATGATCTACTTCCTCGTCATGTCGTCGTTCGCGCTGATCATCGGCCTCGTCGTCGGCAACATCATCCACCCCGGTGAAGGTCTGAACATCGCGGGTGCGCAGTACGACGCCCCCGCCGAGCCCACCACCACGCAGGACTTCATCCTGGGCATCATTCCGACCACGTTCTTCTCGGCCTTCACCGGCGGCAGCATCCTGCAGGTGCTCTTCATCGCCCTGCTGGTCGGCTTCGCCCTGCAGCGCATGGGCGAGCGCGGCGCGCAGATGGTCGACGCCATCCGCAACTTCCAGGCGCTGGTCTTCCGCATCCTCGGCATGATCCTGTGGCTCGCCCCCATCGGTGCCTTCGGCGCCATCGCCGCCGTCGTCGGCAAGACCGGCTTCGCCGCGGTCATCAGCCTCGGCATCCTGATGGGTGCCTTCTACATCACGTGCTTCCTCTTCATCGTCGGTGTTCTGGGCACGCTGCTCTACGCCGTCACGCGGGTCAACATCTTCACGCTCATCAAGTACCTCGGCCGTGAGTACCTGCTCATCGTCGGCACCTCCTCGTCCGAGGCGGCCCTGCCCCGCCTCATCGCCAAGATGGAGCACCTCGGCGTCTCCAAGCCCGTCGTGGGCATCACCGTCCCGACCGGCTACTCGTTCAACCTCGACGGCACGGCGATCTACCTCACGATGGCATCGCTGTTCATCGCGTCGGCGATGGGTGCCCCGATGTCGATCCCCGAGCAGATCGGCCTCATGATCTTCATGATCATCGCCTCCAAGGGCGCGGCCGGTGTCACCGGCGCGGGCCTGGCCACTCTCGCCGGCGGCCTCTCGGCCTACCGCCCCGACCTGGTCAACGGCGTCGGTGTCATCGTCGGTATCGACCGGTTCATGTCCGAGGCCCGCGCCGTCACCAACTTCACCGGCAACGCGGTAGCCACCATGCTCATCGGCGCCTGGACCAAGGAGTACGACGGCCAGCGGGTGCGCGAGGTGCTCGCCGGCAACATCCCGTTCGACGAGTCGCTGATGAACGGGCGCGACCACTCCGCGACCCCGGCCGCGGACGCGAAGGAGCAGGCATCCGCCGCGGCGGGCACCGGCCCCGCGACGGTCGACACCCAGGCGCTCAACGCCTTCCGCGCTCAGGCTGAGGCGGAGGCCGCGGCAAAGGGTCGCTCGTGACCCTCGCGCACAACACCCCGGCGGGGGCGGCTTCGGCCGCCCCCGCCCCGGCGCGTGTCGACATCGCCCGCAGCTGGATGCTGCGCTCGCCGCTGGCCGGCGGGCTCGAGACCGCGGCCGACGTGCTCGTGCTCGACCTCGAGGACGGTCTTCCCGCCGGACGCAAGGCCGAGGGCCGTGAGCGGGCGCGACGCGCGGCCGCTCAGGCTCCGGTGTGGCTGCGCATCAGCGCTGCCGGTACCCGCGACGGAGAGGACGATCTCGCCCTCGGCCGCGAGCTCGATGACCGCCTCGCCGGCGTCGTGCTCGCGATGTGCGCCGGACCCGACGACGTCGCGCACGTCGCGGCATCCCTGCCCGCGGGAATCCCGATCGTCGCGATGATCGAGTCGGCGGCAGCGCTTCTGGCGGCTCCGGCCGTCGCCGCGCATCCGGCGACCCGCCGGCTCGCGTTCGGCACCGGCGACTTCCGCCGTGACACGGGCATGACCGCGGACCGTCTCGCGCTGTCGTGGCCGCGGGCCCAGCTCGTCGTCGCATCGGCGGCCGCCGGCATCCCGGGCCCCATCGACGGCCCGTGCGGCGCCGTCGATCAGGCGCGGGACGCAGCGCTGCACGCCGCCGCGATGGGTTTCACGGGCACCCTCGCACTGCAGGATGCCGCCGTCCCCGGCGCGCACGCCGGACTCACGCCGACGCGTGACGAGGTCGACCGCGCTCGCGCGCTGCTGTCATCCACCCCCGACGGCCCGGTCGACGGCTCCTACGCGCCGACCCTGGCCCGCGCCCGGGCGCTGGTCGCCCGCGCCGAGGCGCTCGCCGCGCTCTGACCCGCGCGGCGCGCGCGGTCCGGCGGTGCGCGCGGTCCGGCGGTGCGCGCGGTCCGGCGGCGCGCGCGGTCCGGCGGCGCGCGCGGTCCGGCCCGCCCGGACGGTCTGCGCGAGATCACCCGATCCGGGCGAGGTCACACGCTCGCAAACGGCTCGAGCGTGTGACCTCGACGCGAACGTGTGACCTCGACGCCGCGCGAACCCCGCCTCAGGCCCGCCGGAACCAGCGTCGGCGCGGCGCCGGGGCGATGACGGCCGCCGCCTCGCGCTCTCGCCGCCGCTCGGCCCACGCGGCGACCTCGGCCTCGACATCTACCGTCGGCGTCACCACGGGTGGGCCGCCCTGCAGCTGACGCCGCGCCTCGATGACACGCCGGTTGAAGTCGAGCAGCGCCTCGCGGACGTCGGGCTCGCGGGAGATGGCATCCATCCGTTCCGCTCGCTCGGCGTACTCGACGCGCAGGGTGAGCGCGGGCGGGCCCAGGCCGGTGAGTTGCTCGGTCTCGATCTTGCGGCGGATCCACCAGTCGGGGTCGTGGGTGCCGCCGAGGTCGGGCAGCGGTTTGCCGGCACCGGGCAGGTTGTCGAACTCTCCGCGGCGGATCGCCTGCTGGATCGAGGTCTCCACGAACGCCGCCCGCTCGGCCGCGGTCGACCCGCGCTCCGGCGCCGTCGTGGCGGGTTCAGGCTCGAGCCCGCTCTCCCGCAGCGCGCGGTCGAGCCGGTAGCGCTCGGCCGACTGGCGTGGGTCGTCGCTCATGGCACCTCCGGTCCTTCCAGGCTACGACCGTCCGAGGGCGCCGGGTCGGCCGTGCCGAACTCCGGAAGAATCGGATGCCACACCCTTGCTTCCGCGGCTGAGCGCGGCGCGATCGACGGTTTCTCCGGAGTTCGGCCCGCCGCCCACCCGACTCAGGTCGCCGCCGCGGCAGGTTCGCTGCCGGACCAGAGCGCCGCCCCGGCCGGTCCGCCGCCGGGCGAAGCCCCCGCCGCGACCGACCCCCTCTGCAGCAGGTTCGCCACCGAACCGATCCGCCCACGCGCGAGACCCCCGTCAGAGCCCGAGCCGCCGCAACCGCAGACGCGCCATGTCCTGGGCGCGCGGCCCGGAACCCAGCGCCCGTTCGGTCACGCGAAGGATGATCCGGGTCACGGTCAGCACCGGCAGCGGCCATCGACGCACACCGAGCAGCCTCCGGTACCGCGGGGGAATGGTCGCCACCGCGGCCGCGAACAGCACGCGGTACGACAAGCCCATCAGCCCGGGGAACGGCGGTTTTCTGAGGAAGCGCACGACATCGTCCACGCGTTCGTCGCGACGCAGCTCCCCGCGGGCGAGGAAGTCGTCCAACTCGGCGTGCAGGGCCGCGCGCGTGAGCGGCGGGTCGTCGACGCGCATGAGACGTCCGGCGGTGGCCCAGTCCGCGACATAGGCGTCGGGGCCGCCGGGAATGGGTTTCCGCGACACCTCGTGGCCGGCGAGGAACGCGTCCGTGAAAGCGAGATGGACCCATCGCACGAGGTCGGCTGCCTCGGCGCTGTACGCGCGCTCGCTGCCGTTTCCAGCGCGGTACTCGCCTTTCACGCGCTGATGGAAGCGTCCGACGCGCCGGGTCTCGGCATCCGCCTGCGTCCGCGAACCGTAGGTGAGCGTGATGACCCAGCGCACGGTGCCGGTCAGGCGTCCGATCGGGTCCTCCCGATACCGCGACCAGTCGTGCACGCCCGCCAGCGCACCCGGGTGCAGGGCTTGCAGGAGGAGCGCCCGGATGCCGGCGACGAGGGTGCCCGTCCCGGCGTGCACGGTCCACGCGGGACCGTTCTCGGCGAAGTATCCGGCGTCGTCTCCGTCGGCGATCGCCCGCACGTACGGCGCCATCCCGGTCGGGTCTCCCGCGAGGGCGACGAGCAGCCTCCCCCGCAGCGCGGCGAGCCAGCCGGGAGCGGGGGAGCTGTCGGTCATCGTTCCAGCGTGCCATCGCTCGGAGTCGGGGGCTCCGGGATGTCGTGGCATCGAGACAGTCAGTGACCTTCGTGGGTGATGACGGGCACGGTGCCGTCATCACGAAGCAGCACGGCGTTCTGCGTCGCGCCCAGGGCGGGCGTGACGACGACGGCGATGATGGCGGCGGCGACCAGCAGGCCGAGAACGCTCATCGGTTGCGCCGTCCGTCGGGGTTCGCCCGATCGGCGCTCACGCCGCAGGTGCACCGCGGCGCTCGCCCCGACGACGATGTGGAGAAGGGATGCCGCGGCGACGGCAATCACGCTCGTGTGTGCCGGGACGAGGAAGAGCAGTGTCGTGACGGCGACGATGGCCGCTAGGGTTCCCGCGAAGGCGGCGCGGGGTTTCACGAGGCGCCCCGCCCACAGGACCGCTCCACCCCAGAACAGGGCGGCGAGTCCGAGGGCCACCAGCCCGATTCCGAGGCCGTTCGCGACGGCCCCGGAATCGGGACGGGTGATCGCACCCGCACCGAGGGCGGCGGTGATCAGGCCGGCCCCCCATGCGGACACGGAGGGCCACGACCGGACGAAGGTCGCGGCGTTCACGCTCAGACCGCCGCGGTACGGGGGACGTTGCGCTCGGTGCCGAGACCGACACCCAGCAGCACGACGGCGCTGGCGAGGTGCAGGAAGTGGTCGGGCACGTTCAGCGCGAGGATGTTCGCGGCGGTACCGGTGAGGAAGAAGCCCACGATGCCGAGCAGCAGGTAGACGGCGCCGACCGTCGTGTTGACGCCCTTGGCGGCGCGGGCGTTCGCGAGACCGGCCACGAGCAGGGCGGCACCGATGAGGAGGTGCGCGATGTTGTGCAGCGGGTTGACCTCGAAGATACCGAGGAGCAGGCCGCCCTCGGTGGCGATGAAGCCGACGCCGCCGGTCACGGCGAAGCCGAGCAGACCGACGAGCAGGTAAACGGCACCGAAGACGGTGGCCACGAGGCGGTTGGGTGATGAGCTCATGATGAACCTCCCGGTGAGTTTGCAGCGACCTCTTGGCCGCTTTCCCCACATCTTCGGAGACAATGCTCAATTCGGATTGGGGCTTTGCGCCGATCGGCTTCTTCCGGTAGGAGCTCACCGCGCTTCGCATTCGTTCCCGGAAACGACAGAAGGCCCCCGAGTACTCTCCGAGGCCCTCCGTTACACATCCGACCATACGAAGGGTGTGCGAGCCTCCATCGGGGATTGCAATTCCTCCGCTGTTCACGTATCAGTCGCTCTGTCACACTCGCTCCATGAGGTTCGAGACGACGTTGTCGCAGATGGGCAACAACACCGGCATCGAGGTCCCGCCCGAGATCGTCGAAGCGCTGGGAGGGGGAAAGCGCGCCGCGGTCATCGTGGAGGTGAACGGCTTCGTGTATCCGAGCACGCTGGGCGTCATGGGCGGTCGGCATCTCCTGCCGTTCTCGGCCGACAAACGCGCCGCCACCGGGCTCTCGGGTGGGGATGCCATCGTCGTGGAGCTGCAGCTCGACACCGCTGCGCGCACCGTCGAGGTGCCCGATGACCTGGCTGCGGCGCTCGCCGAGGCGGGGGTGCGCGCGGCATTCGATGCCCTGGCGCCCAGCGCGCGCAAGGCGCACGTGACGAACGTCGAGGGGGCGAAGGCGGCGGACACCCGAGCGCGTCGGATCGCTGCCATCGTGGCCAAGCTCGCATAACCCGCCCGGCCAGTCGCCTCCGCGCGACCGATAACCTGGAGCGGGAGGGTTTCTGTGGGCCGCACGAAGGATGCCATCGCCGAAGGGCTGTCGATCGCGACGGCGGCGGCACGGCTTGCGGTGCGCAACCACATCCTCGTCGAAACGATCGCCCGCGGTGGCCAGTTCGACCGGGACGTCGTCGCAGACTTCGCTCGCACGACCCTGCGGGGGCTCGCCGATGAGCAGGACCAGGCCGCCGAACGCGTGACGCACCAGCGCAAGCGTGCGTGGGGTCGCTTCTCCGACTCGTCGGGGACGCATGACTACCGTGATCGCGACACCCGTAACCTCCGTCGCCGCGCCAACCAGTCGCGCGGCGTGGCGAAGGAGCTGCGTGCGCTCGCCGACGCCCCGGAGCGGGTGGACGCCCTGGTCGCCGATGCGCGCCTGGCCGCGTGGGGCGATGTCGAGGCCAACCTCAGCAAGCGCCTGGACGTCGAAGGCATGACGGCGGACGCCGATCCCGAATACGCCCGGATGCGCAAGGCCCGTATGGACGCTCTGCGCATGGTCGACCTCGCCCGCCTCGCCTCGCAGGCGAAGCGGCGGGCGAAGGAGAGGGCGGAATCCGAACCCGCCGAAGCGGAAGCTGGCGACGATAAGCCGGTTAAGGGCGGCAAGAAGAAGAAGTCGGCCGCGCGCTGACGCCCGATCTTCCGCTGCCGCGATCACATGACGAGGCGGCCGGACGGCCCCTGGTGTGGACGAGGCTCAGCTGGGCACGGGGTCGCTACCGAGGGTGACGACAGGGCTCCGTTCTCGGTGCGGAGGCGTCGGACGACGGTGTGCGGGTGGCGTCGCTTTCGACCCGGCGTCAGGGGGACGAGGTCTCAGCGCGCGCCGTCGATCCGCGGACCAGGAGCGTTCTCTCGATCAAAGGTCGTTGTCTCGACATGTCGCCATCGAGGCGGCTGATGAGGAAATCGACGGCGGCTCGTGCCGTGGCCTCTGGCGCGAGGTCGACCGAGGTGATGGGAGGAACGCTCCGGCGCGTCTGTTCGCTGTCGGAACCTGCGACGATCATCACGTCTTGAGGGACAGAGAATCCTGCGTGCTGCACGCCGGCCGCGAGCCCGGCTGCGTGCCGCCCGGTCAGGCAGTACACCGCGTCCGCTCTCGGCCCGGACGCGTCCACCAGCGTGCGGGCGAATTCGCGGCCGCCCTCTTCGCCCATCGTCTCGTCGCAGTGGGAAACGAGAGGTTCCTGACCGTGTTCATGTGCCCAGTTGCGGTACGCGATCTCGCTGTCGTGATTCCACGCATTCGCGTCGGTGCCGGTCAACAGGGCGATCCGACGTGCGCCTCTCTCTCGGAGATGCGCGATCACCGCCAGCGTGTCCGCCGTCGAGGTCGATCCCACCCAGTCGGTGAAGGACGGGCGTCCGATGTCACGCCCCACGGTGACCAAGGGGATGGTGTGACGGTTGAGCAGGTCGATGACCGGATCGCCTGCCATCGGGTCGGCGATGATGTAGCCGTCCACGGCCATGGCCACGCCCGGCACGTTGGGCGTGGTGGGGTCGCGCACGAGCATGAGACCGAATCCTCGATCGAGCGCCTTCACCGCAGCGGCGCCGGCGAAGCGCACGAAGTAGTCGACACCGGCCGGCGAGTAGGAGTCGAGGGTGTCGAGCGGGCGAATGACCAACCCCAGCACTCCGAGGCGGCTGCTGCGGAGGCTGCGCGCGATCGCGTCCGCGCTGTACCCCAGTTCCGCGGCGATATCGACGACGTGCTGACGGGTGCTGTCCTTGACGACTCCTTTGCCGTTCAGTGCGTGCGAGACCGTGGTGATGGACACACCGGCCCGCCGCGCGACGTCGTGGATCGTCACGCGGCGTCGCCCCTCTCGTGACGTCACGAGAGCAGGATATCCGCACGAATGCGGCTCCCAAATCGTTTTTATTCTGAAACAAACAAAACGTTTTGGGTGCGTAACCTTCCTCGGGTACCGCAGTCAACGCCCGTTCCGGGTGGCGCTCCGCATTCGAACGCTAGGGGATCTGAATGAAGAAGAAAGCAGCACTCGGCACGTTCGTGGCTGCCGGGCTCGCGCTCGCCGGCTGTACGGGCCAGGCGACGAACACCGCTCCGACGCTGTCGACGAGCGACCTGCTCGTGACGACCCCGGTCGCCGCGGGCGACCTGGAACTCGCCACGTGGAACCTTCCCTTCGGTGAACCGAGTTCGATCGACCCGATCAAGGCCTTCAATTACCCCGAGAACACCGTGGTGGCCAATCTGTGTGAAGGCCTGATGCAACTGCAGCCCGACTACAGCATCACGCCCAACCTGGCCGAGCGCGTCGACACCCCCGACGCGACGACGTATGTGTACACGCTGCGCCAGGGCGTCACCTTCTGGGACGGTCAGCCGATGACCGCCGCTGACGTCGTCTACAGCCTCAAGCGCCACCTCGACCCGGAAGAGGGCAGTTACTGGGCGGGAGACGTGGTCGGCAACATCGCATCCGTGGAGCAGACGGGCGATGCGGAAGTGACCGTCAAGCTCAACGCGCCGGACGCGACCTTCAACTCCTACATGGTCACCCCCATCGGCGCCGTCGTCGAGCAGGCCTTCCGCGAGAAGGCGGGAACGAGCTTCGGCACCCCGGCCGGCGGCGTGATGTGCACGGGCCCGTACTCGGTGGGCCAGTGGAACGAGGGGCAGTCCATCTCCCTCACGCGCAACGACTCCTATTGGAACCCCGACAAGGCTGCCAAGACGGCGCAGGTCGACATCAACTTCATCGTTGATTCCGCCGCGATCGCCAACGCCTTGAACACCGGCGCCATCGACGGCTCGTACGACGTGCCGCTCGGCGCTCTGAGCACTCTCCAGGGCTCGACGCAGGGCACACTCGACCTCGGCCGATCGCTGCAGCTGGTCGCCATCATCAGCACCGGTCACGGCGCGTTCGCCGACCCTGCCGTCCGCAAGGCACTCATGCTCGCCACGGACCGGGATGCGATCGCCGAAGCAGTCTTCGAGGGGACGGCCCAAGCGTCGCGCTCGTTGATCCCGGCGAACGGATGGTCGTACGGATCCGAGGTCTTCCAATCCGGCCGTGAGGCTCTCGCGCCCACCTCCGTCGACATCGAAGGGGCGAAGGAAGCCCTCAAGGAGGCCAGCGTCGATCTGAGTCAGCCCATCAAGATCGTCTACCCCTCGGAGCGCACCTACTACGCCGACATCATCTCCGAGATCTCCAACGCGGCGCGCGCCATCGGACTGACCGTGGAGCCGTCGGCCGTTCCCAGCGCGCAGTTCGGTGCGTTCTTCTCCGACCCCGCGGCGCGGGAAGGCAGCGATGCCTTCGTCACCAACAACTACATGGACGTCCCCGACCCGCTGGCCTACTTGCGCACCATCATGGGCACCGGGGGATCGCAGAACTACAACGACTACAGCAACCCTCAGGTCGATGCGTTGCTCAGCGAGGCCGCAGCCACCGCCGACGATGACAAGCGCGCCGCACTCGTGAACGAGATCCAGGACATCGCCCTCGCGGACCTGCCGTGGATTCCCATCGTCGACCCGTCTGTGCGGCTGTTCCTGAACAAGCGCGTCACCGGGGTTCCGGCGTCGTTCGTGTACCTGTACTACCCCTGGGCCGCTGACCTCGGCGCCTCCGGAAAGTAAGGCCGCGATGAGGAAGGGGTCACGTCCGTGATGTATGTGCTGCGTCGGTTGCTCGCCCTGGTGGGTGTGCTTCTCGTCTCGAGCTTCTTGGTGTTCGCGGCCATGTACGCGGCTCCCGGCAGCCCGGAGAACTTCCTGGTTCAAGGCCGCACGGTCACCCCGGAGGTGCTCGCGGCCATCCGCCGGCAGTACTCGCTGGACGACCCCTTCCTCATCCGCTTCTGGAACTGGCTCACGGGCGTGCTCCGTGGGGACTTCGGCCAATCGCTCACGAACCGGCAGGAGGTCGGTGACCTGCTCGCCAACCGCCTGCCGACCACCCTCACCCTCGTCGCCATGGCGGCGGTGCTGATCGTGGTGCTCGGCGTCGGTCTCGGCATCGTCGCCGGAGTGCGTGATGGAGTCCTCGACAAGATCGTCGTCCTGGGGTCCACCGTCGGCTTCGCCGTGCCGACCTTCTTCGCGGCGCTCCTGCTCATGAGCGTGTTCAGCGTGTGGCTGGGGTGGTTCCCGGTGTTCGGCTCCGGCGAGGGCTTCGCGGACCGTCTCTGGCACCTCACCCTCCCCGCTCTTGCTCTGGCGCTGCCCTCCGCGGCGGTGGTGGCGCGCATCACCCGCACCGCCATCCGAGACGAGCGTGATTCGGAGCACGCGGTGATGGCCATCGCCCGGGGCGTGCCCTCCCGCATCGTGATGCGACGCCACCTGGTGCGCAATTCGATGCTCCCGGTGAGCACCGTCGTGGGCGTCCACATCGCGGGCCTCATCGCCGGGTCGTTCGTGGTGGAGTACGCCTTCACCCTCGACGGGCTGGGGACGCTTCTCGTCACCGCCGTGCAGACCAAGGACTTCGCGGTCGTGCAGGCGATTGCCATCGTCCTGGTCGCCGGATTCGGAATCATCAACCTCCTGGTCGACCTGCTCTACGCAGCCATCGACCCCCGCGTCGGATCGAGGCACACCGCATGAAGCGATTCGTCCACCGGATGGGACCACTGGGCATGGTGGCTGTCGGCATCCTGCTGCTGGTCGTCCTGGGCGCCCTCTTGGCTCCGCTGATCGCCCCGTACGACCCGACCGTCGGATCGGTCACGCAGCGATACCTCGGTCCGAGCGCCACGCACCTTCTGGGCACGGATCAGGCCGGACGCGACATCTTCTCCCGGCTCCTCTGGGGCGCGCGGTCCAGCTTGGTCGGCCCGCTCATCGTCGTCTGCGTCACCGCCGCGCTGGGAACACTGATCGCCCTCACGAGCGTGTGGTGGGGCGGCGCCGTCGACTCCCTCCTGAGCCGTCTGCTCGATCTGCTGTTCGCGTTCCCCAACCTGCTCCTGGCCATGCTCGCCATCGCCGTCTTCGGGCCAGGACTGCTGACCGCTGCATTCGCGCTCGCGATCGCGTACATTCCGTACACCGCCCGCGTCATCCGTAGCACCGCGCTGCGTGAGCGCAACCTGCCGTACGTCCGGTCGCCGGAGCTGCAGGGAATTGCCGGCCCGACGATCGCCGTCCGCCATCTCCTGCCTAACGTGGCGCCGTTGATCGTCACCGGAGCCACCATCAACTTCGGGTTCGCCATGATCGAGCTCGCCGCGCTGTCCTTCCTCGGGCTCGGCGTCCAACCACCCCACGCGGATTGGGGGCTCATGGTCGCGAACGGGCAGCAGTCTCTGCTGAAGGGGTACCCCGCCGAGAGCATCCTGGCGGGCTTGTGCATCGTGCTGACCGTGGCCTCCCTCGGCTACGTAGGCGACAAGCTCGGCGGACGCGCCGCCGCGGGGAGGAAGGCCTGATGCTCGATATTCGTGATCTCACCCTCTCGATCACGGGAGAAGCCGGGCACGTCGACATCCTGCGAGACGTGTCGCTCTCGGTCGCCCGCGGCGAGGCACTCGGCCTCGTGGGCGAATCGGGCAGCGGCAAGTCGATGACGCTGCGCTGCCTGCTGCGGATCGAGCCGCCCGGCTCCACCGTCGGCGGCACGATCGCGCTCGACGGGGCCGACGTCCTCGCGCTCGCCGGCGAGCCCCTGCGGAGGATGCGTGCGAGCTCCGTGTCGATGATCGCCCAGAACCCGCACGCCGTGCTGAACCCTGTGGCGCCCATCAGGCGATACCTGCAAGAGGGAATGCACGATGCGCAGGGCCTGTCGCTCAAGGCAGCGCGCATGCGCGCGGGTGAGCTGCTGGAGCGGGTCGGACTCGACGACGTCGATCGCATCCTCAACTCCTATCCGCATGAGCTTTCGGGCGGGATGCTGCAACGAGTCGTGATCGCCGGAGCGATCGCGGGGCAGCCGAAGCTCCTGCTCGCCGACGAGCCCACGACCGCGTTGGATGTGACGACGCAAGCAGAGGTCATGGCGATCCTGGACGATTGTCGACGCGAACTCGGGATGGCGTTGCTCTTCGTCACCCACGATCTCGATCTCGCCGGAGCGGTCTGCGACCGGATCGCCGTCATGAAGGACGGCGAGATCGTCGAGACCGGTGTCCCGGACCACCTTCGTGACCACCCCGCGCACCCGTACACCCGGCAACTGATGGACTCGCGGCCCGCGGGCATCACCTGGACTCCGGATGCCGCGGTGCCGGGCGAAATCCTGGATGAGACGGAGCATGATGACCTTCTCCGCTGATGTGTCGACGCGTCCTGCCGTGATCGGAGTCGACGCCCTGAGGAAGACGTTTCGTTCACGCAGGCGCACGGTCGTCGCCCTCGACGACGTCTCGTTGACCGTGCCGGCAGGATCCTGCCTCGCGGTCGTCGGCGAGTCGGGATCGGGCAAGACCACCCTCGCGCGTTGCATCGTGGGGTTGGAGAAGCCGGATGCCGGCCGTATCGTCGTCGCGGGCCGGCCGGTCCTCGCTCGATCTCGACGTGCCGACCGCAAGCGTCTGGCGAAGTCGGTTCAGATCGTGTTCCAGGACCCCCAGAGCTCGCTGAATCGACGACTGCCCGTCAGCGCGGCCGTCGACGAGGTCCTCCGGGCCCACACCACTCTCGGACGCGTCGCGCGTCGGCGGCGCTGCGTGGAACTTTTCGCTCAGGTGGGGCTCCCCGAGCGTCTGCTGCAATCGAGGCCCGGGGCGCTCTCCGGCGGGCAGCGGCAGAGAGTCGCGATCGCCCGCGCCCTGGCCGCCGAGCCGGACGTGATCGTGCTCGACGAATCGGTCGCCGCTCTCGACGTCACGGTTCAGGGGCAGATCCTCGCGCTGCTGGACGAGCTGCGAAGCGCTCAGAACCTGACGTACCTGTTCATCACCCACGATCTCTCCGTTGTGCAGCTCATCGCGGACCAGGTCGTGGTGATGAGGCGAGGTCGGATCGTGGAGCGCGGCGCGACAGCCGACGTTCTCGCGAGGCCCCAGCATCCGTACACCCAGCTCCTGCTCGCCTGCGCTCCGCGGCCGGGATGGAAGCCCCAGCGCGGCGTCATCCGCGCCCTCCGTGAGGAAGTCACCGAATGACGGACGCCGTTCCGATGATCTCGATCGATTCCGTCGACGCTTTCGAGCGCGGCCGTCAGCGCGGCCGCGCGTTGAAGGATCGCCTGAGTGATGGCATCCGTATCTACCTCGCCCTGTTCGAGACGTGCGGCATCCATCCGGATCAGGTGCGGCGGGGCGCCGATGCCACGTTCGCCGCGACCGAAGCGTGGGCGCCGGACCTCGCCATGGAGATGCGCGGAACCGCCGAGGGAGCAGATGTGCCGCTCTGGCAGATCGCCGCGCTGAATGCCCGCACCGAAATTCTGTCGGGAAGTCGAGGGGCGAAGCCCGGTGAGTGCTCGACCATCATCAACGGGTCGGGGCGACCGGTCGGGGCGCAGACCTGGGATTGGCACGAGGAACTCGGAGAGAACTGGCACCTGCAGCGAGTGCGCGCGGAGCGCGAGTTCGTCGGGCTCACAGAGGGCGGCATTCTCAGCAAGGTGGGGGTGAACGATTCGGGTGTGGGCATCCTGCTGAACATCCTGGGTCACCGCGCCGATCGTGCAGACGGTGTGCCGGTCCACCTCGTGGGGGCTCGGGTGCTGGGGGAAGCGCGCACGCTGGACGAGGCGGTCGAGATTCTGCGCACGGCGCCGGTCAGCACGTCGAGCGCCATTTCGGTCCTCAGCCCCGACGGTGCGGTGATCGTCGAGCTCAGTCCGCTCGGTGCCGCGGTGATCACTCCGACGGACGGTGTGCTGCTGCACACGAATCACTTCCTGGATCCGCGCCTGTCCGCCGACGAGAAGACGGGCATCTACGATCCCGACTCCCAGCTGCGGTTGGGGGTCCTCACCGAGCGCGCGTCGCAGGGACCACTGCCCGCCGAGGCGAGCGCACTCGTGCCCTATCTCGTCTCGCAGCCGGGCGACGTCGCTGCCCTGTGCTGCGTTCCGGATCCGGGGGCGGTGTTCGGGGACCGCTGGGCAACACTCGCTACCGTCACGATCGATGCCGACGCGCGAACGATGACGGTGACACGCGGCACGCCCGCGGAGGCCCCGCAGCAGAGCGCTGTCGTGCTCGCGGCATCATGATGCAGCGCAGGAGGAGGTCGAGGCGCACGCGAAATGCCCTGGAATGCCCTGCTCTCGCGGAATGTCCGGAGGAATGAGACAAGGCCTGGTCCGGATTGCTCCTGGGCCAGGCCTTCTACTGTCTCAACACAGTGTGCGCCCGAAGGGACTCGAACCCCTAACCTTCTGATCCGTAGTCAGATGCTCTATCCATTGAGCTACGGGCGCAGGGCCTCCGCGCGAAACGGCGCGCAGGCCGTGGTCCAGCATAGCCGGGAGCGCGGGAGACGTCTAATCGGCACCGGAACGGCATGCATCCCGGGCGTGGCGCTCGGGTGTCTGCGGGGTGTCGGGGGCGGGACGTACGCTGGGGGCATGAGCGCCTACGTCTCGGCGTTCGAGCTGTTCTCCATCGGAGTAGGACCCTCGAGCTCCCACACGGTCGGTCCCATGCGGGCCGCCGCCGACTTCGCCACCCGCCTCCGCTCCGACGGTCTGCTGCAGCGGGTGGCATCCGTCTCGTGCGCTCTCTACGGTTCGCTCGGTGCCACGGGCATCGGGCACGGTACGCCCGATGCGGTCGTCGCGGGTCTGCAGGGACTGCACCCCGAGACCGTCGATCCGGATGCCGTGCGCCGGGCGTGGTCGGACTGGCCAGCGGGGCGGACGCTCGCCCTCGCCGGCGAGCACGCGATCGCCTTCTCGAAGGATGACGTCGTTCTCGCGTCGCGGACGCGTCTGCCGGGCCACCCCAATGCCATGACTCTGATCGCGCGGGATACCGAGGGAGGCATTCTCGCCGAGGAGACGTTCTACTCGATCGGCGGCGGGTTCATCCGGCGCGAGGGAGAGCCGCCGCGCATCTCGTCGACGCCCTTCCCCCTCGCCTTCGACGACGCCGCGAGTCTGATCGCGCTGTGCGACGAGCAGGGCATCACGATCGCCGAGGCCGCGCGTCGCAACGAAGAGGCCCTGCGCTCCGACGAGGAGATCGCGGCCGGCTTGGACCGGATCTGGGATGCCATGGCCGCCTGCGTCAACGCGGGACTCGTGCACGACGGTGTGCTTCCCGGCATCCTGAAGGTGAAGCGTCGCGCCTCGGTGATCCGGGAACAGCTCGAGGCCATCGAGGCCGAGGGGCACCGCGAGCTGCCGGGGGAGTGGCTGGGGGCGTTCGCGCTCGCCGTGAACGAGGAGAACGCCGCCGGAGGGCGCGTCGTCACCGCCCCGACGAACGGCGCCGCGGGCATCCTCCCGGCCGTCGCCATGTACTGGTGGCGATTTCTCGCCGATTCCGGTCTCGGCGCGGGTAATGCCGTCACGCCGTACGGCGAGCTCGTGGGCAGTGCCCTCCTGGGCTACGACGGCCACGCCGTCACGCGGGGCGAGGTCGCCGGGTGGCACGACGGCGACGTGGCCGAGGCCAACCGCCGGCGTGGCATCCGGCGCTTCCTGCTCACCGCGACGGCGCTCGGGTCGCTGTTCAAGGCGAACGCGTCGATCTCGGGCGCCGAGGGTGGGTGCCAGGCTGAGGTCGGCTCCGCCTGTGCGATGGCCGCGGGCGGCTTGACCGCTGTCATGGGCGGCACGAACCGGCAGATCGAGAACGCCGCCGAGATCGCGATGGAACACCACCTCGGGCTCACGTGCGACCCGGTGGGCGGTCTCGTGCAGATCCCGTGCATCGAACGCAACGCGATCGCGGCGTCGACCGCCGTCACGGCTGCGCGATTGGCGTTGCGCGGCGACGGCTCGCACTACGTGTCGCTCGATGCCGTGGTCGAGACGATGCGTCAGACCGGAATCGACATGTCGACGAAGTACAAGGAGACGAGCGAGGGCGGCCTCGCGGTCAACGTCATCGAGTGCTGAGCGGCGCCGTGGGGCCGGGGTGCCGCGCGAGAGCACACGATCCGCGCGAAATCACTCGTCAGGGTCGCGGCGGAGCGCGTGACCTCGGCCCGAACGTGTGATCTCGGGCGCGCGGGTGTCGCGCGTCCGCGCCGAGCGGGTTACGCGGGCCCGCGCAGCTTCGCCGTCAGGGTGCGCAGCTGCGCCAGCTCGTCGTCGTCGAGCCGGGCCATGCGATCGGCGATCGAGCGGCCGTGCGCGGCCGCGATCTTCCGGAACACGACCGCGCCCGCCTCGGTGGCGGTGACCAGCGAGCCGCGGCCGTCCTCGGGGTCGGCGCACTTCGTGAGCAGGCCCCGTGCCACCATGCGCTCCACCAGCCGTGACACGCTCGGCTGACTGATCAGCATGTTCCCCGTGACGTCGCGCAGGCGCGCGGTCATGTCGGGTCCGCGGGTGACGGTGAGGAGCACGTCGTACTCCGCCTGCGTCAGCTCGGTGCCGTCGAAGTCCGACCGGATGTCGTCGAAGACCTCGTGCTGGGCGCGGAAGAGGCTCTCCCATGCCTGAACAGCGAGGCGACGATCGGTCATCCCTCCACGATAGCCGCGGGGGTGGCGTGGACGGCTCCGGGCGCCGCACAGAGTAAGGGCCGGTCGGAGAGGCTTCCAACCGGCCCTTGTCCCTGCACCAAGAGTGTCCTGCAATCACATGTCGGTAGCTGCCACAGCAAAACAACTACCGTGCAAGCACTCTATAACGGTGAGGTAACGGAAGGGAAGAGGTCGCCGTTATCTTTTCGTGATTGTTTCTCTCAGCGTCCGCGATGTCCCTTCTCACCGGACCTGTCAGATTCTCACGGACCTGTCAGAACCTCTCACCGAACCTGTCAGATTCTCACGGACCTGTCAGAACCTCGGCGTGTCTCCCGTGGTGCAAGCCGCGGCTGCCTAGCTTGCGAGGTGGGTGCGTTGTCAGGGCACTCGATATAGGGCGGTACCTCTCCGAAGGAGTCAGGCCGTCTGTCGAACACGGAAGCCGTCCGCCGTCCGATTGGTGCGTCGATGCTCCTCGACTCCTCCTGGCAAGCCCCACGCGATACCCGCGATGCCGCCCCGTGCCGCGTCGAGTACGAACTGCATGCGGTTCGATATGAAGTGGACGCGGCAGACGTCGCCGACATCCCGTTCGAGCACTGCGATCCCGTACGAGCCTTCCCCGCATGGCCAGGGAAGCGCCACTATTCGGGGCTGCTGTGGCTGGGGAGTCTTGGCAAGCACGTCGGGTTTGAGTCGTTCACGGAGCGGACCTGCTTGATGGAACTCGATCGAGATCCCGAGGTCACTGCTGTTTCGAGCCAGCCGATGTGGATCCGCTGGGGCGACGGTTCGCCTCGAGGGCATGTGCCCGACTACTTCGCGCGGCTTCGTGATGACCGTGCAGCTGTGATTGATGTACGCCCACTGCAACTGATCGATGACGACGCGCGTCGTCAGTTCGATCGGACGGCGGCGTTCTGCCGCGATCGGGGCTGGAAGTATGTCGTGTTCGCGCCCGATGCGCAGGTTCATGACGCGAACCTCCGCTTTCTCCTGAGGTACCGCGACGCGCAGTGGCGGGCGATAGACGTGCCGGAGCAAGTTCGCGGATTCCGGGGGACGATCCGTGAGTTGGCTAGACGGCTGAACGATGGTAACGAGGTCGACCACCTGGCGTTGTGTTTCGCCCTGATCTGGTCTGGGGTGCTGATCGCCGATCTCGACACTCCGCTGTCACTACGAACGCACGTGCGGTGGAGGGAGACCGGATGAAGGCAATGGCAGGCTCGCGCATCCGTTGGCGCGGCACCGAGTACGAAGTCGTGATGATCCATGACATGTCGGCGCTGTTGCGCCATCCAGGGGGCGGCGAAGTCGAGGTCTCCGTTGACGAACTCAACCGCGCCGCCGAGCCCGTCGCCACGAGACGGCTCGACGCCTTGCGCGACGTCTTCGTCGACGGAGATGAATTCGCGCCGGAGCTGCGCATCTGGCAAGAAGCGATCGAGCGGATACGCGGCGCAAGCGATGCGTTTGGGCTGAAGGACAAGGCAGTCGCCGAGGAGGCCGCACGGCTCGCCGGGGCGCTGGGACGATCAGTCAGCCCGCGGACGGTGTATCGCCAGCTGCAGGCGTACGAGCGCGATGGCGTCCGCGGGCTGTTGGATCAGAGGAAGAGCGGTGCGGGTGCAGGGCGTTCACGTGGCGTTGATCCCCGCGTGGTTGTAATTCTCAATAGTGTGCTGGCGTTGCGATCTCGTTCATCGACCGTTAGCAAGGCGGTGATCATCGCGCAGGTCCGCCGCGAGATCGCTGCTGCTCATGGAGATGAGATCAAGGTTCCAAGCGATCCCACGTTCTACCGCTTGCTCGATGAGGAGGACCGTGGGCGATTCTCGTTCGGGTCGGCCAAGACCCGCGAGTCGCTCGCGCTGGCGCCGGAAGGTGAGTTCGGACGCCGCACGGCTCTGCGACCTGGCGAACAGGTGCAGATCGACACCACGCGTTTGGACGTGATGGTGCGCATCGATGAGGCGACGATTGGCCGTCCGGAGCTGACGATCATGCTGGACGTCGCGACGAGGTCCATCCTCGCGGCGGTGCTGCGCCCGGAGGGCACGAAGAGCATGGACCTGGTCGTTGTCCTCGCCCGCGCTTTGGTGCCGTATGCGCGCCGGCCGGACGGCGCCCGGGAGACACGTCAGCTCGTGTCGACGGCGTGGGCGGATGAAGCACTGATCGAGCAGGAGCGCTTCGACCGGCTGCGGGAAGCGCAGCCATTCATTTTTCCGGAGACGATCACGACCGACCGCGGCCGCACATATCTGTCGCGACACTTCAGGGCGGCGTGCGAGACGCTGGGGATCTCGTTGGTCACGGCGGCCCCGCACACACCGACGGACAAGCCGCACGTGGAGCGTACGTTCGAGTCGATCGCCTCGTTGTTCCTTCAGTACGCGATGGGCTACGTCGGGCGCGGCGTCGAGCACCGCGGGCGTGATGTCGAGAGCCAGTCGGAGCAGCTGCTGACGATCGCTCAGATGCAGGAACTGCTCGAAGACTGGATCGCTGTCGAATGGCAGAACCGGAGCCACGACGGGCTGCGCGACCCATTGCATCCGACGATCATGCTGACACCGAACGAGATGTGCCTGGCCTTCCGTCAAGTCGCTCCCGAGCTCCACGTGCCGTTGACCCGAGAGGACTTCATTGCCCTTCTCCCAGTGGTGCAGCGGCGCATCAACCGGTACGGAGTGACCATCGATCACCGCGTGTACGACTCGAAGCGGCTGGCCGAGTACCGGCGTCGTGAGTCCCCTGCAAAGTCGAAGCAGGGGAGGTGGCCGATCCGGGTCGATCCGTACAACCTGCATGTTGTCTGGTTGGAAGCCGACGGGGAGTTCATTCCGCTGCGGTGGGCGAACGACATGCACGAGATGCCCATGCTCGGCGATGTGTGGCGGTACGCGCGTGACGAGTATCGCTCGGGCGGTTCTCGGCGAGATGACACGAGGGACCTCGTTGATGCCATGCGCGGCTTCGCTGCGAAGGGGAATCCAAAGGTCGTGGCGCGCAGGAAAGCGCGCGCCGCGGCCGTCGCGGCGGACCCGATGAACCCGACGAGCGTCGCGCGGACTGAGGTGGGGGACGCGTCCGACCTCGCGCCTGCGAATACGGACGCGGTGGCACCCGAGGTGTGGCCGCACAGCGGCGGATTCGCCCTCACGAACGACGACATCGACGAAGTGCGAAGGAGGCTCGAGGAGTGAACGAGGTCTCGACTCTCGAAGGCTGGCGCGAGTATGTCGACGCTAGCTACGAACGACCGCTCCCGGTCGGACGCGACGAACTGGCCGCGATGACGTTCGGCGACCGAGCGATCTACAACGTGGCGCGTGCCCGCTACTCGCAGGCGGGCGCGTTCGTGAAGACGCCGCAGTACCGTGCATTCCAGCGCGCGACGCGTGAGCGCATCTATCTCAATCAGAGTCGCCGCGTCGGCAAGCTCGGCCTGATCCTCTCCGGCGAGCCTGGGCAGGGCAAGACAACCACGCTCCTCGAGGTTGGCAAAGAGCACGAGCTTCGTCGACGTCACACGAACCATCCGGTCGCCGCGGACGGGAACATCCCTGTCATCTACGTGGCGGTGCCTGCTCAGTGCACGGCCAAGGCGCTATTGCAGGAGTTCGCGCGGTTCTTCGCGCTCCCGACCCTCACCCGGATGACGTACGGCGCCTTACTTGACATGGTCGCCAACGCGATGCGACGGTGCAGCACCGAGCTCGTGCTGATCGATGACGTGCACCACCTCGATCTGCGGTATCGGCAGAACGTGGAAGCGTCCGACATGCTCAAGCAACTCTCGGAACGCTGCGGTGGGACCTTCGTCTACGCAGGGATCGCGGTCGAGGCCACGGGGCTGCTGTCGGGCACACGCGAGGGACAGATCCGGAAGCGGTTCGAACTCCACACCGCGGTCCCGTTCAAGATCTCGAGCAAGCAGGGACAGTCTGATTGGGGAGATCTGCTGCTCGCGGTCGAGGACTCCCTCTGTCTGCTGCAGCAGCGCCCGGGAGCGATCCTCACAGCGGCGAAGGCGCTGCATCGCCTCACTAACGGTGAGATAGGTCTCCTGAAGGACTTGCTGCAACTCGCCGCGTACCGCGCGATCGAGGACGGAAGCGAGGAACTCGACCTCGCCGAGTTCGAGCACGAGGTGGAGCGACGGCGGGCCAACAAGCAGAGCGCGCGGCTGTGAGCGCGGACCGGGCCTTTCCCGTCCGCGTCCGTGCGTTCGCGGGGGAGAGCCCGGAAAGCTACTTCCGTCGTCTGTGCGAGGCCAACGCCGTCACGGAACGCGACGCGTGGCTGGTGCTTCGGCATCAGGACCCCGCGCTCTGGTACGAGGTCGGGTGCCCGCTCGGAGCGCGATACGTCGCAGCCCTGGGCGGCTTGCCAGACGACTTCTTCACGTCCGTCATCAGCCTTGCCTGGGCTGCAGATGGCGAGTCGATGGGGATCGCCGCGCGGGCGGCGCGACGAGAGCCGCCGCCGGCGCCGGCGCTTCTCTGCCGGCGGTGTGCTCGAGGTGAGGTGGTCCTAGCGCTGGCGCAGTCTGGCCCGATCTGCTTGCGCCACCGTCGGTGGGTAGCTCGCGACATCGACACGCGTCACCTGCCGCGCCACAACTCCGCCCAGCGCTGCTTGAACGGAACGCTCCGAGGTCGCGGGATCGGCTACCGGTCGTCTGCGATCGCTGCGACCCGCGAGGCGCTCCGCCGCGTGAAGGGTGAACGCTTGCCGGGTCGCAAGGACGCCATCGTCCCCCTCGAGGTCGAGATGTGCGAGTTCCCCGACGTCGTGAGATTGACGGCGCTCCTCACCAGTGACGCCATGGTTCGTTTGCTCCTGAACTATGAGCTCGGGACGGCCACCCGTGGGATCGCGATCGCATATGTCGCTCATGTCTTCTTGGCTGGGCACGGCGCAGCCGACGCGATCGCGGCGATTCGAACCGCGGGCCGAGAGATGTCGCTCGGGCGCGGCATCCCCGTGATCGGGCCCTACACGCGGGTAGCCGACCTTCCGGAGTTCGCATCGGCGATCACCGGAAGCAACGACGGCATCCGCACTCGCCTTCTTCGGTTCCTGCAGACGTCCGAAAACGGGCGGCGGCACACCCCGGCGCGCCGCCACGCGCCCGACAGCGACACTGCGCGTGTCCGGTAGCCACCAGGGGCAGCTCTCGCGCGCTCTGCCACTGCGTGTAGCGCCGCTCAGTGGCGAAACACCCGAAGGCTTCGCGGGGCGCCTTGCCGCGGCGAACGGCCTGTCGGCATCAGCGCTCAACGCGTGGTTGAGTCCCGCCGACACCGCAGGCGTGGGCAGCGAGCCATGGAGGCAGCGCCTGGAACGAGCGGCATCCCTCCCTTACGGGTATTTCCAGCGTGCACGCCGACGACACCTGTTGTTCGCGGCCTGTCACCACTCCGGTTGGCGTCGTGTGAACTGCGTGAAGTGCGACATCGTCGACACCCCACGTGCCGGCTGCACACGATGCACCCGCGGCGAATCGACGATGGTGTTCACCCGCGGCGGCGCCGTCTGCGTAAGACATCGACGCTGGCACGGCGGTGGCCTCGAGGTCGACCTTCGAGGTCAGCCGGCCTACGCGCACGCGGAAGCTAGGGCGTCCGGATGGCTCTGGTTCCATGGCGTCACCCTGCACACAGGCGAAATCGCACTCGCGATGAACCTCGTCAGCGCGGCCCTCACCGACGACCAGGACTCACGTCGTGCCGCTCGTCTCGAACAGCTGAACCATGCCGACAGCCCCCAGGTCTCCCGGCTGCTCCTCTACTACCCAGAGACCACCAACCTTGCGTACGTACTCACGGATCCTGCAGTCGCGAGCGCGCTCTGCACCCACCGAACCTCGCCCGACCGGCAGGTGCAGATGCTCATCGCCCTCGCGGCCGGTGCCTGCGACGGTGCTCCAACAACGGAGTTGGAAGCTCTTGCCCGCGCAGAGATCGACCGCATGCGCCTCGCCCTCAGCTGTGCGTTCTCCATGCCGTCGTCCCGGACAGCCACCGTGCGACGCGCGCCGCGGCCGAAGGCACTGATCGAAGCCGGACACCGACACAAGGCGGTGCTGATGCGACACGTCGACGAGGCCCGCGTCAGCGCTCCAGCGATCACAGGTGTCAAACCGCCGCCGGCATCGCGGGTGGTCAGCCGTCGACTGTTGCTCGCTCTCCAACGGTCAGCTGGCGAGCGGCGGTGACGCCTACGCAGGCCGAATCAGCGGTTGCGCAGGTCGGGGACGTCGCCGGGTACCAGGTCCGTGAGCGGCACTTCGAGCACCTGAGACAGCGCGAGCAGCGACCGGAGGGAGGGGTTCGCCGGCATTCCGGGTCGAGACTCGCCCTTCTCGTACTTCTGGTACGTATAGCGAGTGAGGCTGGCGCGGTATGCGACTTCCTCCTGGCTCAGTCCAGAGCGATCACGAGTCTGGCGGAGCGTCGTCGCGAGGCGCTGAACGTAGGCTCGCCAGGCGGCGTCGATGAGCTCGTTTCGCCGGACCACTCATCCAGCGTGGCGAGGTCGACAGATCGATCAGGCCTAGTCCGTATGGCATAATTCGAGAGGCCATACGAAACAATCCACTTGCCTCGCCGGACCTGTCCGCTGCTCTTCTGCACGTGTGCCGCTGGTCCCGACGGTAGACGATCGCATCGCGGGATCGGCGTCCTGCGCGATCGCGAGTGTGATGGTGGCAATGGCATCAGAGCCCTACCCGATCTGGTGGAGAGGTGTTCCCGTGCCGCCACCTGCCCAGTGGACCTACGTGTTCGAACAACTGACGGGCGACGATTCGGCAGAGGAGTGGGCGCTGGCGGCCGCCATCTTCATCGCACAGACCCGGCGCCGTCTCGGCCGCGGCCCGACATTCGCAGAGTTATTCGCGCATCTCCTCCCCGATGCGGACGGGCTGCCCGCCCCGTTCCCCGAAGGGCTGACCTACCGCGAGCGGCACCTCGCCGTCGCCGGGTTCCGTGGCCACGCCACCATCGAGTGGCGCCGGCGCGGCATGATCAGCTGGGAGACCAGCGTGACGCGAAGCCTCCGCGTCGGACGCGCCTTTCGCGAGCGATCGAAGCAGCGTCAATCCTCGAGAGCAACGTCCCTCCGCGGGCAGGAGGTCGAGCACGTGTCGGAGACCGCTGGTAGACACACTCACGGCGACAACGGAGAGGGACGCGGATGACATGTGGGCGGCGTGCGACCGGTCATGGTCAGGCAGCGCGGTGTCAGATGGCGGTGCGGGCATGACAGATGATGAGCTTCCCGCCGAGGTGAGAGCCATCATCGACAGGATCGCGCCGGGCTGGCCAGAGGTGCTGGAGGTCAGCCCCGGCTGGTATCCACTGCTTGGACGACTTAACGAGCGTCTCGTCGCAATCGCTCCTGGCTACGTCGTGCTCCAGTGCAAGTCGAAGTTCGGCTCGCTCAGCTTCCACGCGCAGCCGGCCGCCGACCCTTCGATCTACGTCGACGAGTTCAGCGATGTCATCCGCGACGCCGAGTGGGAGAGCATCGAGACCTGCGAAGAGTGCGGAGCGCCCGCGAGGCAGTACGTGATCAGGCTCTGGGTGACGACCCTGTGTCCGCCACACGCCAAGAAGGCGACCAGCGCCTGATCGCCTGGCCCGGAGGCGTTCGCCGCGCACGTCCACGTCCGCTGGGGCGAGCAGTTCCGCTCACCGCATCTTCGGTGGCCCGTTAGAAGTCAGGTCCATGACGCTGCCAGGGGAAGCGGATCGCTTGACCTTGAGCGATGAACGAGGCCCACCGTCCGGCTTGCGCGCGGTTCGTCCACTCGCCGACCGAGCGACCTGCGCGAACTCCTCGCGACGAGCTACTCTGGTGGTACCCGCCAACCAGGAGAGGAGTCGCAAATGACAGTTCAACAGGCCGACGGTCTGCTGGTTTCCGGCAACTTCATCCGGGCGGTTCGAGAGTCGGGGTACCTGAGCATTTCCACGGCGATCGCCGAACTGGTCGACAACTCCCTGCAGGCATTGGCCACAGAGGTAGCCATACAGATTACCCGGGCAACGCCAGATGCCCTCCCTGAGATCGTGGTCGAGGACAACGGCGTCGGCATGTCGAACGCTGAGTTGAAGCTCTGCCTACGGTTCGGCGGTTCGTCTCGCTTCGACGCCCGCCAGTCCTTCGGACGGTTCGGCATGGGCCTCCCCGCGGCGAGCCTGAGTCAAGCGCGTCGCGTCGAGGTCAGCGCATGGCGGGACGGCGGGTACGAGCGTTCGGTCTCCCTCGATGTTGATGCCATCATGGCGGGGAGCGATCCGGCGCTGGTCTCGCATCGTGGACCGCGGAGTACGACTGCATCGGGCTGTCGTGTCCGATGGGTGCAGTGCGATCGGATCGAGTACCAACGCCTGGCTTGGCTGGAGCGGTCCCTCCACCGAGAATTGGGACGGATGTACCGTCGCTTCCTTGCCGCCGACCTTCGCATGACAATCAATGGGACACCGGTGGAGGCGGTCGATCCCACCCTGTTGATGACCGAGGTCGAAGGAGCCTCGGCGTGCCTCGCCTTCGACGAGCTTCAATACGAGTTGGAGACGGCTGGTGGCGGCACCGCTGTCGTGACGGTTCGCTTTGCGATGCTCCCGGTGGAGCGCTGGCACCACCTCGACAACGTCACTAAGCGTCGGGTCGGCATCGTCGGCGGTGGGGGCGTCTCGATCCTGCGCGCAGGACGAGAGATCGCTCGCGGCTGGTGCCTCATGGGCGGCAAACGCAAGGAGAACTACGACGACTGGTGGCGCTGCGAGATCGAGTTCGACCCCAGTCTCGACGAGCACTTCGGCATCACGATCAACAAGCAAGGCATCCGGCCTTCGGCCACATTACGCGAGGCCATTGAATCGGAGTTGGAGTCGATCGCGCGCATGCTCAACGCCCGCGTGCGTCAAGCCTTCGAGGACGTGAAGTTCCAGGCGGCCGCCGAGGCGTCCTGCCGGATCGCAGCCGCAGCCGACCCCGACCTGCCTGTGATCCCGTCGCCGGGCCGCAGCGGCGCGATCAAATATCGGCTGGGGTCGGAGGCGCTGCCCATGGAGGCGATGTTCCAGTCGGCGCTGACCGACCGAACGCTCGACCTGACCATGAACGCCGATCACCCGGCCTTCGCGGCGCTGTACCAGCCGCTGCAGGCCATTGAGGGAGAGGCTGCAGCAGAACTCCGCACCTCGCTCGAACTCTTCCTGCTTTCCTTCGCGCGCAGTGCGGTGCAGATGGAGCGGGCTGGGCAGCCGCTTGATGACCTCGTCCAGGCCTGGAGCAGTACCTACGGACGGATGCTTCAGAAGTCATGACCGACGAAGACACAAAGTATGTCCCGCTCACGCTCCCGACAGGTGCGACCGCCGCAGAGCGTCGGGGCTTCACCAGGCTATGCAACCTTCTGGCCCGTGCGCAGTTCGATCCCGAAACACCGCTCGACCACACGTTCTGGTTCGCCGCCGCTGGGCTGACGGACCTCTACAACAACCCGACGCTGGCCGCCGCAGCTCACACAGTGATTGATCTCGTCGACCAGGGGGGGACGGTCCAGGTCGGCGAGTATGGTCCGCTGCTCAGCCCTCCCGACGCCCACGCTGACCGGGACACGGAGAAAGCCCGCATCCGCCGACAAGAGCACCTTCGACGGGATGCCCAACTGCGGCAGCCGAGTGTCCGTCGCTTCGTGAACAGCATGGAGCGCGGCCACCTGCACGACGGCAAACTGGTGTCGGTCTTCAACCTGATGCGCGACGGCCGGGAGCTTGCTGACGCCCTCGCCGCAGACCCCGAGGCGACCGATACCATCCAGCCGTACGTGCAGGTCGTGGACACCGCCAGCAACTGCGAACTGACCGGCTTCAAGCTGCACGACATCTGGCGCTACTTCCGTCACACATGGTCCAACGCCTACTCGACCGTGCCGGGCCGCTCGATGCCAATTCTGATCCGTGACGCCGCAACGGAGCACCACGCGGTAATCGGGCTGGCGGCTATCTCCAGCCCAGTCGTCCAGATCGCAGAGCGCGATAACTGGATGGGCTGGGACACCAAGCAGTTCGTCGCCGCCATCGAGGCGTACCCGACGGACGAGGTGGCACGGTGGCTGGCGAGCCGCATCCAGACGCAGCGCGACGAGATATACGTCGGTGATCTGCTGCGTGACAGCGTGCTGCAGCCGGGTGACCTCAAGCGACCCACGGCAGATGTCGTTGCCCGCCTCAAGGCGGATGCAGAGCGCCATCGGGCGAAGCATCATAGAGCGGGCGTGGTCCGCGAGGTGAGGAACATCGAGACTGACGCTTGGGTGGAGCGCGCGGAGACACACCTCTTCCGGTCGAAGCGGTCGGCGCTGCTCGCCGAGACGTTAGAGATTCAGTCGCTCGTTGGCGGCTACTTGGGTTCGACTCCTACTGCGGTCGAACTCCGCAAGGCGCTCGCTGATCCCAAGGCGAAGACGCAGATCGGGCGACTGGCTCGACGTGCTCGCGGTGAGCGCGTCGGCACCGTGATCGCGGATCTGACTGTCTGCGGGGCTGTAGCGCCCTACAACGCCCTGGCGGCAGGCAAGCTCGTCGGTGCCCTCGCCGTGTCGCCGACGGTGCTCGCTGCCTACCGGGTCAAGTACGCGCGTCCGAGCGAGATTGCGTCGGCCATGGCGGGGAGGCCGATCACCCGAGAAGCCCGACTGTCGTTCGTCGGCACTACCTCGCTCTACGGCACCGGCTCCAGCCAGTACAACCGGCTGTTCTGGCCCGCCTCAGCGATGGGCGGTCCTGATGATGCCCGGATGGGCTTCTACGAACTGGGGCGTTCGCGGTCGTTCGGCACCTCGCACTTCTCCGACGCCACCGTCGATGCACTGGTCCGCCTTTGCGAGCACAGTGGTGAACTGGTGCGGGTCAACAGCATCTTCGGCGAAGGAACAAGCCCCCGCCTGCGCAAGGTTCGGCTCGGCCTCGCGGCACTGGGCTGGCCGACCAACGAACTCTTGAAGCACGGCCGCGAACGGATCCTCTACGGTGTGCCGCTCGTCGAGAACGTGCGGGACTACTCGCTAGGCATCGACCAGGAGCCGAATTACCTACTCAACCCCGAGCCTTCCGACAGCGGTGAGGCTGTGTCGAGGTGGTGGTTCGAGCGGTGGGCTCGCCGCCGGGCGGCGCAAGAGCACGTGCAGAATTCAATGCGCAGTAACCGCTTGTTGCGACCCGTTCGCCACGGTGCCCGAGTGTCGTTGCCGTGCGATGACGAGTTGCTTCCGGCCCAATACGAAACGGGAGCCGCTGTCGCTCAGTAGTCGCCATCTCCGGTCACGATGAAGGCCTCGGACGCCTGCGTCAGCACGGCAACGACGGCATCGGCTTCTGGATCTTCGTCGCGCCGCAGTCCGAGTAGCCGGAGGCGTTGCCCTGGCTCGAACTTGTGATGAGCCGACGTCGTGCGCAGCAGGAGCGGGTTCTTCTCGGCGCTGAGGTCGTTCAACCACCAGCTCTTGATGCCGCTGCGTTCTACGACAGTGCCTTCGAAGTCGAACCAGGTACCCCGCTTCAGCGTGGCGGGATCGGGTGTAGTCGGCCAGTAGGCGCTACACAACGGACGCACGGCGCAGAATGTGCAGTGGTCCCCGGGCCGCGCGACTGGTTCGTCCGAGCGAACGAGTTCGTCGGCAGTCGTGACGCGGGCGCTGAGTTGGTCGACGAGCGTCTGCACCTGTGCAGCGTCGGGGGCATCGATCGTGATCTCGCGGCGAGGGTAGGAGGCCGTCAGCGTTCCGAGAGGTGTTCGGCTGCTATTCGAGACGTTGTCCTGGTCCCACAGCACGGCATAGAAGCGCAGTTGATCGAAGTGGCTCTCGTCTTCGGTTCCGGTCTTGTAGTCAGTGATGTCGACCTGCACCTGGCCGACCGTCAGCAGGTCGATGCGCCCCCACACTCGCAAGTTCTCAGCCTGCAGCGTCGCCTCCGGATGTGAGCCGACGCCGCGCGCATAGCGCGAACTCACGGCTCCGGATCCAGAGCCCGAGTCAGCCCCCTGTCTTGGAACCAGCGTCATGCGATGCAGGTAGTGCTGGACCTCTTCGCGGGCCTCAGGAATGCGATGTTCAAGCTGATCCTGCAGGCGCTCCCTGCCTCCCCCGGCAAGACGAGGGTTGTCGTACAGCTGGGTCAGCCGCTTCGCCAGCATCGCCTTCGCCACCGCGGAGTACCCACCGAGTTCCCTCAGCACCCCGATTGCTTCTGGCCCGCTGGCTGAGGTACAGCCGTGCGCCGCCAGGGCGCGCACAATCGCCTCCAGCGAGTCATGTACGACGTCGCCGAATAACGCTGCTGGGCTCGGTACCTCCGGATAGCCCGAGCGGTCCCACAGGTCGGTGTACGTGGCGCGGCTCAGGACGTATCGACGGGGGCAGGTCTCCACTACCTTTAGCGAGGAGTAACTCCACAGTGCCGGTGCGTCCGGCAAGACAGCTACCGATCCGCTGATGCCCGGATCGAAAGTTCGCGGGTTGGTCACGAGAGCCGCCGGATCACGTCACCCGTAGCGGACGGCAGGTTGCGGCTGATGATTAGGTCGTCGACCAGCTTGACCGGAACGCCGTATTCCTTGGCTTCGTGAAGTTCACGAGTAGGTGCGAGGTCGAGCGTCAGCGGGCCGTGCACCCCGATGATCAACTGCTGGTTGCCCTTTGTGGCCAAGATCGGCGCGGGCACCGCACCGATTCCCGGCACGTCTACCGTGACGCTCCGCTCCAGGACGACGTCGACCAAGTCCCTGCTCTCCAAGTCTGCAAACAGCTTGTCTGCGGACCGGTCGAGGCGGGCCTGGTCAAGGGTCGGCACCTTGGCGTCGAGGAGGTAGCGCAGAAGGCTGGCTCCCACCTTCCGGTCGAGTAGCCCGTGCTCGAAGCGGTTTCGGAAGCTCCGCAGGCATTGGTAGCAGGATTCGTCGCAGTCCGCCGGGCAGCGCTCCAACCGGTCCAAGGCCGAGCGGAAGACCGCCTCGCCAAAGTCGAAGACCCGGCGCGTAAAGCCTGCGCCTCCCGCCAAGGTGTCGTAGAGGTAGATCTCCGACTCCAGACCGCGATGTCCGAGCGGCGTCAGGGCTGGGCGATACTCCGCCTGCAACTCCGTAGCCTCGATACCCAGCTTCTGGGTGGCCGCGATGGTCAACGCCTCCGCAATCGTGCGCAGTGCCACGTCGGTCGCCAGGCGTCCCGGGAGCAGTCGTACCGGCTCGTCAACCCGGAACCGGAGGAGAAGCACGTCGGACTTGAAATCTGTGCCAAGCACCAGCCCACGCGTTGGGATTGTGCTCGTGCACGCACGTTCACGGTCGGGATAGGGCTTGACGTGCTCCCCGGCTAGTACGCCCCTGGTCGCCGACATCGGTTCGATCACGCCGCAGTAGACGCAGTACCGGTAGCCCTCGGATCCGGGGCCGGTGTTCGTCACAAGCAGCGTGTGTCGGTCGTACGACTGCGAGATGCGGTGCTTGACGAGGGACCATTCGCCCTCCTGCTCCGGCCCCTCCGCCACCAGCTTGGCTCGGGTGGCATAGCTCTTGGCGGGCGCGTCGTCGGGGCTGGTGCCGGGATCGGTGTACGCTCGGTGCGCGAATCCCGGAGGACGCATCCAGTTCATGGCTGGGTTCATCTGTGACCCGCACGCGCGACACTCGCGCTCTTCCCGGACCTCTGCCTGGTCGCCCGGGACGTGCATTGCGTAGTGGCAGACCGGGCATTCGAAGTACAGCCAGCGCTCGTTCCATGCCCGCGTGCGGTCGCGCTGCATTGGCGAATAGATCGCCCCCGACGTCCACTCGCGGTTGTCGATCCAGACTACCTTGCCGGGCGCGTACTGGCTGAGCGCCACGTTGAGGCCCTGGCTCGGCTCGTAGCGGAACTCGGTGCGGAAGGCTTCCGAGCGACCCTCATCGAAGACGTGGAACGTGACGACGTCCGTCGGGAAGGCATAACGCGGCAGGACGCCCTCGTAGAGCAAGCGATCGAGCAGGTTCGTTTCAGCCCGGACCTCGGCGGGCAGTTCCGCTCCATCCTCAGCTGGCCCGCCGCCCTCGACTTCCGCCTCCTGCGGGGGCGCGTCGCCGGCCTCTGGCGGCGGGAGTTCGCCGTTGCTCTCCACGCGGAGCGCCTTATCCAGTGCTCCCAGCGTGTCGACCACCAATTTGTCCAAGATAGCTGCGCGCCGCGTCCCGAGTTCAGCTGGGAGCCAACTGTCTACTTCTGCGGTGAGCACTGCCTCGTTCTCGCCCATCCACGCCGCCAAATCTGTACGGTTCAGCGGTGAAACGGTGCCGACAAAGCCTGGGACCGTGCCCAGCACCTCGAACAGCTGCGGCTGGTCCTCGGGGTCGATCTGCGGTAGCCGGTCCTGGTGGTATCGCTGCAGCAGGTAGGCCGAAACGTGTCGACGCGCGATCTCGTCGTTATCCATGGTGAGCGCCGGGTCATCCACGTCGCCGCGGATCATGGTGGCGGGTTCGCGGAAGTACTGGTCGTCGTGAGTGTCAGCACTGCCGAAGGCAATCACCGTGGCAACGGCATTACCGCGACGTCCAGCTCGACCCGCTCGCTGCTGGTAGTTGGCGCGTGACGGCGGCATGTTGCGAAGCGCGACTCCGGAAAGGCTGCCGATGTCGATACCGACCTCCATAGTGGTCGTGCACGACAGGACGTCGATAGCTGGCTGCTCGCGGTCAGCCTGGTTCGGCAGCGTCACGTTGACGTCCTGGAACAGCAGTTCGTACTGCTCCGCGCGGGAGAACACCTCATCCGATTGGGCGGAGTTCAGCTGCGCCGTGTGTTCTCGAGCGATGATGCTCAGGGGCATCACGTCGGACTCCAACGCCCGAACCGTGCTGGCGCGGTAGTAGCCCTTTCGTGCCCCGAACACGTCATCGGTGTTGGGGTCGAGCACTCGCACCCGATCGGTGCGACAGTTGACGCAGCGGGCCACGCCAGGGAATGGCCGCTGGGTGTAGCGGCAGTGTTCGCAGTAGCCCCAGTCGCCGCCCAAGTCGAGGGCGACGTTGCGAGCGTGCAGACGCCACTTCCCGTCCTTCGACTCACAGAGTTCGCGCAGCAGGATGGGTAGCCAGTCATCGGCGAACTGTTTGCGGCTGGGCGGGTCCGGGAGCCACTTGGTGAGGTTCCCGAACTTGCCGGAGTGCGGCAAGACGCCGCGCGGGACGTTCCACCACTCGCCCTCCTGCATGGAAGGAAACCAGATGCCCTTGGTTGTCCAGAAGCCGAGCCATATGCGTACCAGCGCGAGCTTCTCGTCGTCGGTGGTAGCCACACCTGGAATGGGGGGCAGGTCCGCGAGCAGCTTGGTGGTCTTGCCGCCTGTCTCCCTGATCGACGCCAACCCGAGCGACGCCAGCCCGTAGTAGCGGTCGGTCAGGGTAGCGTACATCCCCTTGAGCAATGAGAGCGGCGGCTCGTCCTGCAGCATGACCAGGCCGATGAGTTGGCTCAGGTCGTTGCTCGTAAAGGCGCCGCCCTCGACGGCGGTCGTGACGGTGCGCATGACGTCCATCGACTCAGCGCCGCGCAACTCCGGTCGGAGGCGCACCTTCAGGATCGCTGCGCCGACCATGGTCGCGAGGAACATGTTTTGAAGGCTGAGTTGGTTGCGGATCAGGTCCTTGGAGGACAACTCGGCCCAGCCCCGGATGATTAGGGGACGAATGACATCGCGCATCGAGTATGTCTGAAGGTTCGGCGCCAAGCGGGCCGCGACCTGTCGCGAATCAGAGAACGCCAGCACCTTGCGTCCGCGAAGCGGGGCGAAGTCGGAATAGGCCTTGCTCGGCGGCTGGACCTCGATCTGCCGGGTCACCAACGCTTGGAAGGGCTGGTCGCCCTTCGTCTGGTGATCCTGCACCGACGAACGACCGAACCCCGCGTGACGTCCGCAGACGCCGCAGGGACGGAACTCGCCGTTCGCCTCAACGTCCTCAGGCTCGTCGTCCTCATTCTCGGAGTGGACGGTCTCACCGGCTCGGTTGTGAGGGATGTAGACCAATCGGTGTCGCTCACCAAGGCGCTCGGCATCCAGCGCGCCGGTGACCAGGTCGATATCGGCGCGCCGAACCAACTCGGTCGGCTCCTCCAGGAGGAGATCCAGTGGTTGCAGTTCTTGCACAGCCCCAGCTGCGGCTTGAAACGCCCCGCCCTGCTCATGCCAGAGGAAGCTCGGCTCGGCCGCATCGTCCGTGTAGGCCCGGACGTACGAGGTGCCGCAGTGGCGACACGTGTAGTACTCGAACACCCGGGCGCCGCACCCGCACGTAGCGCGCGGCTGCGAGTAGAGCTTGCCGATCGGTCCGCCGCGGAGGGACTCCTCGAGTTCCGAACACGCAGTATCGATACATGCCCAAAGACCGGGCAGACCACGGAAGAACCCATGTACTCGGCATGGCAACAGGCCGGCCTCTTCGGGCTTCTCGTGGGCGGCGCTACCGAGCGCCACGAGCGTTGTGACAGCGGCGTCAGCCACTGACGAATCCACGCCCGGAAACAACGTCGGGCCGAGTTCGCTGACGGGCTGCGCCTTGTCCATGGTCTCGTTGACGAGTTGGTTCATGGGTCCGTACTCGTGCAGCGCGTCGTAGAGGAGCGCCGCGGCTGAGCGGTCGTCTGGTGTGACGCCGCGTGCCACCAAGAACTTGGACACCGCGACGGTCTTCGCGGGATCCTCGTTGGCGTCGTAGTAGTCCCGGAGCGGCACGGCGCTCAGGAGTGTCGCGTCTGCCGCGGTGCCGGTGCTGGCCGGATCCCGGTACTTACGCTTGCCCTCAATCGTGCGGAAGTCGGCTACATCCTTGCCACTCAGTTGCGCCGCAAACCTGCGGGCATACTCGGCGTCGCTGAAGCTCGCGCTGGTCGTGATGACTTGCAGCCGGTCCGGGCTGACCCCGAGTCGCGTCCGCAGACGGCGCAGCAGCAGCGCCACCTCAGCACCTGCTGATCCTCGGTAGAGGTGCGCCTCGTCCACGATGAGGAGGAAGCGCTCGTCCGGGTTATCCGCGAGCCACTGGCGGGTGTGGTCGAACACCGGCCGCTCCAGCGGCCGCATCAGCATGTACTCCAGCATCGAGTAGTTCGTGATGAGCACGTCCGGCGGCGCAGCGAGCACTTCGTGTCGAGTCAGCAGCTCGGGGTCGTTTGGCAGCGTCACGCATCGCTGGAAGTTGCCGCTCGAATCCTTCCAGCGCATGTTTGGAGCGCCCCACCAGTCACGGATGTTGGCCTTAGCCGGCCACTTGCCGCGAGCGGCGAGTTTGCTCCGGAGTTCCTTTGCTTCGGCGTGGTACTGGGCGCTGGGGTTCTCGGCTCGATCGTGGATGTCGACGTAGAAGTCCGCGATGGGCTGCAAGCGCCGGGTGTCCCGTTCGCGAGTGCGGATGCCCGGATAGAGGGTGCGGCTCGTGTAGCGCGCGAAGCGAGCCGGTCGACCTGCCCAGGCATCAAACTGCGCGGTCACGCGTGGGTCGCCGAGGAGCAAGCGCAGGCGTCCCAACTGGTCGTTGACCAGGGCGTTCATGGGATAGAGGATCATCGCCCGAACAGCCGGCGCTGCGAATGACTCCGGGTGGTGGGCTGCCTCCTTTGCCAGCTTGGCCAGCATGGGCAGCAGGAACGACTCGGTCTTACCGGAACCCGTACCGGTCGTGATCGCCAGGCTGGACCCGTCGCGGGAGGCGTACTCGAGTGCCTCCGCTTGGTGGGTGTACGGCGGGTCGAACAACAGCGAGTCCAGCCCGCCGATTTTTTGCGTCAAGCTGGCGAAGAGTGTCTGCACCGCCGAGTCGAGTTCGAGGTCGGCAAACTTTCGGTCGGTACGGTAGCGCGGGGTGCTCTCGATGAAGGGCTCCCGGTAGATGACGCCCTCAGTCTCTAGCAGCCGGCGTCGCTGTTCGATCACCAAGGGATGACCGACGTGGTACGTGGCCTCGATGTAGTCACGCAGCGAGGCTCGGATGTCATCGACCGTCTCGGCGATGGTCGGTGCGTCGGCAGCCGTCATTTCGTCTCCTTGGGGACCGGCTCCATCCAGAGCAGTTCGGTAAGCAGTTGGGTCAGGTCGAACATCGCGGCATCCGGCACACGGAAAGCGAACAGAGCACCCGGGGTCCCAGCCAAAGGCATGCCGACGAGTTGAAGGTATCGCTCTGCGAATCCGGGGATCGGTGAGAAGAACTTGACGACATGTGATCCGCCACCGGCGAAAGGCTCGGCGGAGTACCGCTGCGGGAAGCCGCGCTCTGAGTCGATGGCCAACTGGAGTCGCCACGCCTCGTCGCGGGCCGGCACCACTGGGTCGTCCACGGGGAGTTGGAAGATGCGGGTCGCGGTGCCGTCTTCCATCCGCACGACACTCCATAGGTCGGCGCCGTAGGCCTGCGGGCGCCGCGCCACGAAGTCGCCGCTGTCGCTCGGGCCGGGCTCGCGCCAGCGGCCTCGGTAGTAGCGAACGGGTGTGGTCGGATCGAGGATCTGAAGCCCCTCGATCTCACCGCCCCGACCAGCCACGTCGAGCCGCTCGGAGATTCGGCGTACGAGGCTGCTTGCGGGCTCGACTGCCGGGCTCGCCACCCACCGCTGCCGATCGAGTCGCTGCAAGCCAGCTGCCTTGAGTGTTTCAGTCGCTTGCTCAGCGTCGAGTTCAATGAGGCGAGCGTGACCTTCTCGGGTGGTCTGGGCTGCCAGGTCTGCGCTGACGAGCCATGCGCCAAAAGGCCGAACGCCCAGCAACATGTAGGTTCCAGGTGCCCTCTCGACGTAGGAGGGCGGTCCTAGATAGACGAGACGGACCATGCGTCCCTGCAACTCCTCGCGGAGTTCGAGCAGGTCGCCAGACGCGATGAGAAGGTCGAGCAGGTCGGCCACCGTGTCCCGCGCGAGATCGCCGTCAGTGAGCGGGCGCACAGCGGCCAGCACCGCATCGACGAGGCGGCTCGGACTAGTTGGGCACATGAAGGAGGCCGCACGACGCAACGACGCGGCGAGTCCCTCGGGCGTGCTCAGGCCGACGAGTTCAGGGTCCATGCCAAGCGTCCGCACACTGAGCGCGGCGGCATCGTCCGGTGACAGGCTGGAGATGGTCATTAGAAGCCTCGCTGGGCTTCATCGGGGTCGGCGTAGGCGCGAGACCCGATCACGGCGTAGCGCGCCGCCCGCAGCAGCACCGGCGACTGCTTTATGCGGTCGAGCATGGAGTTCCGATCCGGCTCGGACCATTGCTGGGTGATGTAGCCGAGGCGGCCCGCCATGGTGAGCAAGAACCGCGGCGCGGATGGGTTTTCGATTCCAGACTCCTGAAGGGTGGGGGTGATGACCTCGGCGAAGCCGGGGAGGATCTTCTCTGGCACCGACCAGTCGTACAGGTTGCGGCTAATGCGCTTCCCCAGCGCAAGGTGCGCAGGAGACGTGCCGATGACCTGCTCCATATCGTCGAGGTGATCCAGCACCCACTCGGCGTCGGCAGTGGCGAGCTTGCGCTCGATCGCGGCCCAGTGTGAGCCAGTGAGCAGCATCGATGTGGCGCGCGTAATGGCACTCAGCGCCATCTGTTGCTGACTGACGGCAAACGGATCGGCTGGCAGGTCGGCACTCATCCAGAGCCAGTGGGCGTCCGCGAGACGCATGATGCCCGTCGTCGATCGGTCGCCGAACGGTACATGAGGACTCACTGACCCGAGGGCGAACACCTCGTTCGGCTGCGTCGGCGCCAGGACGGTGGTCGTGACGCCGCCCGCCGTCGCGCGCAGCAGTCCTCCGCGGGCCGGGGGCGTGATGTCGACACCTTGTTGGTGAGGGACTGCCGCGAGCGGCTGCTCGACGTCGAAGAACTCGACGGTTGTCTGAACGCCGTCCGTCTGGTCGTGCAGCCGTGCGATGTAGCTGCCATCGTGTTCTCTGCGGAATCGCCAGCGCAGTGGCTGGAACTCCCGCTCACAGCTGAGCATGGCCACGCCAATGCCGTCACGATGGACCGTCACCGTGCACCACTGTGCGTCGTCGTAGTGCGCCTTGAAAGTGTTCTCGACGCGAATCCCTCGGGCGAGGGATGCCCACTCGTCCTCATCGATAGGCAGCGTCACTTTGCGACGAGTCGCACCCAGTTCCGCGCGGTCTTCGCCGAGCAATGTGACGACCATTTCGGCGTTCGTCTCTGGGGGACCGTGCACGGTGACGGTGGCGCGCTCGTCCCAGAGTTCGCTCAGGGTGGGTCGAGCAGGAGACGCCAGGAGGCGAATGCCTTCGCCGACCGTGGCGTTCTCCGGGCGGACCTGGGGATCGCGGATCGTGATGACCAAGTCACCCCGGGTCAGTTCCCTGTTGTCTGCTCCGACGAGCGTCGCCGTGACGACGTGTGAGCCGATGTCAAGGGACGCCAGCGACAGGATCAGGTCGGCCTGGCCGTCGGGCCACGGCACGAAGTGTGGGTCGCCATCGATCGTGACGATACAGCGCTCCGGCGCAACCTTCGCGCGAATACCGAGGATCGCGGGTTCGCCGGCCAGCGACTCGACGGCACCCTCGCCGTCCCACGCGCTCGCAACGAGTCCGACTGGCCGAATGGCCACAGTGGCCAACGATGAGAGGCCCTGCGCGAGGAGCGCCTGCGCATCTTCGTCGGGGAGTGGATCCGGGACGTCCAGGCGCCAAGCCCTGGCGCCGTCCACCGCGAGCGTGGTCGGGGTGCACCAGGGCACGTTGGGAGGCTCTCTGTCGGCTGAGCCAATGAGGATGTAGCGGACGCCGGGGCGCAGAAAGCGGCCCTTCACCTCGATGGCGGGCCCCGATGTCTGTTGCCGGAACAGCCACCACGGCCCACCAGACATGACTGCCTGGTCGGCGATGAGCGCGTTGACGGCATCGGTGCCGCGCTCCAACTGCACGAAGGGCTTGGTGAGGTCGGGCCAGGTCTCGAAGCGAACTTCCTGCCCGCCGTACACGAGGCCGCCCGTGGGAACTGGACGACGTCCGCCGTTGACCCGGGGCCGCCTGGTACGCAGTTCGTCGTAGACGTGCGGAAGTCGCTCGCTGAGCGGGGTCATGTCCGGCAACTCGGCGTAGGCGTACCACACGCCATCCAGACGGCGGAGGAACAGACGCGGATCGGTGGCTCGTGGCAGGCGCGTGGTGCTTGCGGGCGTGCGGTTCCCCGCCGACGGGGAGCGCGAGAAGCCGGAGGCGCGCACGCGGTTGGCAGCCCGCTGCGCAGCGACCAGCCATTGCCGGGCTTGGCGCTCGTCGGACAGGCCGGCAATGAGCCGGTCCAAGGTGGATTTCACGAGGTACGGCGAACTGCCGTCAGCGCCGGAGAGGAGCGCGGCAGCCACTTGCCCCAGAAGTTGCGGGTTCTGACAGAAGTTGCGGAAGCGCGAGCTGTACCAGCCCGAGCGTGCGGCGAGGCGGATGCCTAACTCGTCGGGATCGTCGAGTAGCGCCTTGGTCAGTCCCGTCCTGAAGTTGTAGAGCAACTCCGCCAACTGGCGTTGGAGATCCACAGGCAGCACGGCGTGGGTGATCGGCCACGCGATGATCGTGAACTGGTTCGCCCACGCGCCCGTGGGGCGAGCACCGCCAAACTGGTCGTGAAATCGAACGAACCAGTCGCGAATTGTTGAGCGCTCCTGGCTCTCCCATCGAGGAGTTAGCGACGAGAACGTGGTCCAATACTCGTCGCCGACGTAGCCGTAGCCCATCTCGGCGGCATATACGACGAACGGCAACCAGGTCTTGTGATAGCGCGGGATGTGGTGGTACTTGACCGCTTCTCGCACACCACTATTGAGGAGATCAAGGTTCTCGGGCGAGAGATCATGCTCTAGCTGTGCTGTCCGGGCAGGTTGGTCAATCTGCTGATGGGTGGGTGGCCGCCGATCGCGGTGTGGGGCCTGTGGTGATTGTAGGAGTGCAGCCAGGTCGGGAGCGCGTTGCGGCGGGCTGATTCAGAGTT
>Ga0308171_1000745_pt1 | contig 57849 bp, 51 predicted proteins | sample PhyGR1_FD_202135 | JGI IMG/M metagenome (GOLD analysis project Ga0308171, IMG submission 202135) | Phyllosphere microbial communities from UC Gill Tract Community Farm, Albany, California, United States - DLSLSG.R1 | ecosystem: Host-associated > Plants > Phyllosphere > Unclassified | place: USA... | reverse complement strand
TGCTAAAAAACAAAAAGCCTTGCTAAAAAACAAGGCTTTAAAAATCAAATATCACTTTACTTTATTAGAATAGCTCGCCGGCTACTTTTTTTATGTTGTCACTCTTTCCCATCGAGTAAAAATGCAGAACGGGAACACCAAAATCCAGTAATTCCTTACATTGATTGATTGCCCATTCTATTCCTATCTGTTTTACGGCTTCATTATTTTTGGCTTTTTCAACTTCATTAATTAACTCTTCAGGTAAATCAATTTTAAAAATCTGAGGCAAAATTTTCAAGTGTTTTTTTGTAGCAATCGGTTTAATTCCGGGAATAATTGGAACTGTAATTCCCATTTCACGAGCTTTTTTAACAAATTCAATGAATTTTTTGTTGTCAAAAAACATCTGCGTTACAATATAATCTGCTCCGGCATCTACTTTTTGCTTCAGCCATTTTAAATCATAATTCATGGACGGTGCTTCCATGTGTTTTTCAGGATAACCCGCAACACCGATACAGAATTTATTATGTTCTTCACATTCTTTTTCTTCATTGTGAAGATACTTTCCTCTGCCTAAATCGTTGATCTGGTTCACCAATTCCATCGCACTGGCGTGACCTCCTACACTTGGCTCAAAATATTGATGCCCTTTCATCGCATCGCCACGAAGTGCCATAATATTATCAATTCCCAAATACATACAGTCTACCAAAAGATATTCTGTTTCTTCTTTGGTAAAACCTCCGCAAAGCAAATGTGGAACGGTATCTACATTATATTTATGCTGAATTGCAGCACAAATCCCCAGCGTTCCGGGGCGCATTCTTGTGATTCGACGCTCCATCAAACCGTTTCCTTTATCAATATAAATATATTCTTCTCTGGATGTCGTAACATCTATAAATGGAGGTTTAAATTCCATCAACGGATCGATATTCTTATACAAATCTTCAATCCCGATTCCTTTTTGTGGCGGAACAACCTCGAGGGAGAACAACGTTTTTCCGTTTGCGTTTTTTATGTGGTCTGTGATTTTCATTTAATGAATAGTAAGTTTTAATTTTTTGAAATAGGTTTACTTAAATTCCGTCTGCCAAATTCGGATTCAACCATTTTCTGGCTTCCTGTAAAGAAATTCCTTTTCTTTTGGAATAATCTTTTAACTGGTCTTCTGCAATTTTCCCCAATCCGAAATATTTTGCGTGCGGACTTCCGAAATAATATCCTGAAACTGCCGCTGTTGGATACATCGCCAAACTTTCAGTGAGATAAACTCCGATATTTTCTTCCACTTTTAAAAGATCCCAAATAGCATGTTTTTCCAAGTGATCAGGACACGCAGGATATCCCGGAGCCGGGCGAATTCCCTTATATTTTTCGGCAATTAATTCTTCGTTGCTTAAACTTTCCTGATTGGCGTAACCCCAATATTCTGTTCTCACTTTTTTATGTAAAAATTCGGCATAAGCTTCTGCAAAACGATCTGCCAAAGCTTTTACCATAATTGCATTATAATCGTCGTTTGCTTTTTCGTATTCGTCTGATAACTCATCTGTTCCAAAACCTGTCGTCACACAAAAAGCGCCCATATAATCGGTTTTTCCTGAACTTTGAGGAGCAATAAAATCGCTTAATGCCAAATAATCTTTTCCTTTCGAACGCTGAGCCTGCTGCCTTAATGTCAAGAATTTAACCTTCTCTTCATTATTTTCATCATAGATTAAGATATCATCCGATTCTGTAGAATTAGCTTTAAAAATTCCAAAAATTGCTTTTGCTGTTAATAATTTTTCATCCAAAATTCTTTTTAAGATAACCTGAGCATCTTTGAACAATTCCTTTGCCTGTTCTCCCACAACCTCATCTTCCAAAATATTCGGATATTTCCCATGCAAATCCCAGCTTCTGAAAAACGGCGACCAGTCGATGAAAGGTAATAATTCTCTTAAATCCTGATTTTCAAAAATCTGTATTCCTAAATTATTCGGTGTAAAAATTTCTTCGTTTTCCCAATCTATTTTAAAACGGTTTTCTCGTGCTTCTTCAATCGAAACATAATCTTTATCTACCTGTCGGTTCAGGAACTTCTCTCTAAAATCTGAATAGTCACTTTTTAAATCCTCAACATATTCTTTATTTCTGTCACCCAATAATGAACTCACAACGTTTACCGCTCTGGAAGCATCATTTACGTGGACTACAGCATTTTTATATTTTAAATCGATTTTTACAGCGGTATGTGCTTTTGAAGTCGTCGCACCACCGATTAATAAAGGGAAATTAAGATTCTGGCGTTCCAATTCTGAAGCGATATACACCATTTCATCTAAACTTGGCGTAATCAATCCGCTGAGACCAATTACATCCACCTGATGATCGATTGCCGCCTGAATAATTTTTTCGGCAGGAACCATTACACCAAGGTCAACAATTTCATAATTATTACAGCCCAAAACAACGCTCACAATATTTTTTCCAATATCATGAACGTCACCTTTTACCGTTGCCATTAATATTTTACCATTGGCTTTCTGAGTCTGATCTTTTTCAGCTTCAATAAAAGGTTGCAGATACGCCACCGCTTTTTTCATGACACGGGCAGATTTTACAACCTGCGGAAGAAACATTTTACCGCTTCCGAAAAGATCGCCCACAACACCCATCCCGGTCATCAGATTAATTTCGATAACATGAAGCGGTCTTTCCGCTACCTGTCTCGCTTCTTCAACATCTTCTTCTATAAAACGGTCGATTCCTTTCACTAAAGAATGCGTAATTCTCTCCTGCAAAGGATAAGAACGCCATTCTAATTCTTCAACCTTTTCTTTTTTAACCGATTTATTTCTTTCAGAATAATCTAAAAGACGTTCCGTCGCATCTTCTCTTTTATCAAGAATAACATCTTCAACAAGTTCTAAAAGTTCTTTATTGATCTGATCATAAACCTCCAACATTGCCGGATTTACGATACCGATATTCATTCCTGCCTGAATAGCGTGATAAAGGAAAACCGAGTGCATCGCTTCTCTCACGGTATCATTTCCACGGAACGAGAACGATACATTGGAAACTCCTCCACTTACCGAAGCATACGGAAGATTTTGTCGAACCCATCTTGTAGCCTCAATGAAATCGATTGCGTTTCTGCGGTGTTCATCCATCCCCGTTGCAACAGGGAAAATATTTAAGTCGAAAATAATATCTTCAGCAGGGAATTTTACCTCATCAACAAGAATATCATAAGAACGTTTTGTGATTTCAAGTCTTCTTTCGTAATTATCCGCCTGCCCGACTTCATCAAAAGCCATTACAATTACCGCAGCTCCATATCTTTTAATGGCTTTAGCGTGTTTTACGAACTCTTCTTTTCCTTCTTTTAAACTGATGGAATTAACCACACATTTCCCCTGAACAACCTGAAGACCGGCTTCGAGAATCTCCCATTTGGAAGAATCTACCATAATCGGAATTTTGGAAATATCCGGCTCAGAGCCAATAAGGTTAAGGAATTTAATCATGGAAGCTTTTCCATCGATCAATCCATCGTCAAAATTAACGTCAAGAATTTGTGCGCCACCGTCCACCTGATCTCTTGCGATATCTAAAGCTTCAGAAAATTTCTCTTCTTTAATTAACCTTAAAAACTTTTTGGATCCGGCAACATTCGTTCTTTCACCAACATTGATGAAATTAGATTCCGGTGTTATAATCAAAGGCTCCAGCCCCGACAGTCTTAAATATTTCATAATTTAATTTACCAATGTATCAATGTAACAGTTTATCAATTAAATTCTTCATTGGTTTAAGAATGATGCTGATTGTCACATTGATAAATTATTAGATTGTTATATTAACTTTTCTTGGTTCGTATTTCTCCACCAGATCTGCAATAGCTTTAATGTGTTCCGGTGTTGTCCCGCAGCAGCCTCCGATGATATTGATCAATCCTTTCTCAACATATTCTTTAATCTGACTTGCCATATCTTCCGGTGTTTCATCATATTTTCCAAAGGCGTTGGGCAAACCAGCATTCGGATATGCCGAAACATGGAATTCTGAATTGTGAGCCAACGTTTCCAGATAAGGTGTTAATTGATTAGCTCCCAAAGCACAGTTAAAACCAACACTTAATAAATTCAAATGCGAAACAGAGATTAAAAATGCCTCTGCAGTTTGTCCGCTCAATGTTCTTCCTGAAGCATCGGTAATCGTTCCTGAAACCATAATCGGAATTTCGATACCTCTTTCTTCCTGAATTTCATCGATGGCAAATAGTGCAGCTTTCGCATTCAGTGTATCAAAAATGGTTTCAACCAATAAAATATCTGAACCTCCATCTAATAAAGCTTCACACTGTTGTTTATAAGCCAGTCTAAGATCTTCAAAAGTTACCGCTCTGTAGCCCGGATCATTAACATCCGGACTCAAACTTGCCGTTCTGTTTGTCGGTCCGATAGAACCAGCCACAAATCTTGGTTTGTCGGGATTTTGTGCCGTAAATTCATCACACACTTTTCTGGCAATTTTAGCAGATTCATAGTTTAGCTCGTAAACTAAATCTTCCATGTGGTAATCTGCCATTGCGATTGTTGTTCCTGAAAACGTGTTGGTTTCCAGGATATCTGCTCCTGCCTCTAAATATTTTCTGTGCACTTCTTCAATCGAATGAGGCTGCGTCAATGAAAGCAAATCGTTGTTTCCTTTCACAGGATGTTCCCAATCCTTGAAACGCTCGCCACGGTAATCTTCTTCCTCGAATTTATATCGCTGAAGCATCGTTCCCATCGCTCCGTCAAGAACAAGAATTCTCTCGGATAATGCTTTATACAATTGTTCTGAATTTTTCATTTTATGTTTTCGGCTAAAGCCAATTTTTATTATTTTTTATTCTAAAATGTGATGAAGTCCATTTTTATTGAATCAATCCAAAGCCTGTTTCAAATCTGCAATGATATCATCTACATTTTCTAAACCAACCGAGCAACGAACTAGACCCGCTGTAATCCCCACTTCATTTCTTTCTTCTTCTGACAACTTTGAATGTGTTGTAGAAGCAGGATGCGTCACGATAGTTCTTGTATCACCTAAATTTGCAGAAAGCGAACACATTTTAATCTTATTTAAAAAGTTTCTTCCACCTTCTATTCCACCTTTAATTTCGAATGCAACAATATTACCCCCTAATTTCATTTGCTTTTTTGCGACTTCATAACTTGGATGAGAAGGTAAGAATGGATATTTTGTTAATTCTACATTAGGATGGTCTTCTAAAAATTCCGCCACTTTTAAAGCGTTTTCGCAGTGTTTTTCCACACGGATCGCTAAGGTTTCCAAGCTTTTTGACAAAACCCAAGCGTTAAAAGGAGACATTGCAGGACCCGTATTTCTTGCAAAAAGATAAATTTCACGAATCAAATCTTCCCGACCAACTGCCACTCCACCTAAAACACGACCCTGACCGTCAATTAATTTTGTAGCCGAATGAACCACAATGTCTGCTCCATATTTTATGGGTTGTTGCAAATAAGGCGTTGCGAAACAGTTATCCACAATAAAGATCAAATTATGTTTTTTAGCAATTTGTCCGAAAAACTCTAAATCTAAAACCTCAATCGCAGGATTCGTAGGCGTTTCCAGATATAAGATTTTCGTGTTCGGCTGAATATATTTTTCTACATTTTCAGCATCTTCTGCTTTGAAATAGGTTGTTTCAATATTCCATTTCGGGAAATATTTTGTAAACAGTGTGTGTGTCGAACCGAAAACCGACTGACAGCTTACAATATGATCTCCTGCATTTAATAAAGTTGCAAAAGTTGAATAAATGGCTGCCATTCCCGTAGCGAAAGCGTAACCAGCTTCTGCACCCTCCATTTTTGCGATTTTATCTGTAAACTCTGTTACATTAGGGTTTGAAAATCGGCTGTATAAATTTTTAGATTTTTCTTCTGCAAAACTCGCTCTCATATCTTCGGCATCTTCAAACACGAAGCTTGAAGTAAGATATAAAGGCGTAGAATGTTCATCAAACTGAGATCTTTCGGTTTGTGTTCTTATGGCAAGTGTTTCAAAGTTGGTTGAAAGTTGCTCGTTGTTAGTTTCTGGTTGAAAATTATCGTTCATAAACTCGTTTATCTTTTATAAAATATCAATTTAAAATCCTTTTTATAAATTGTTAAACTGATACATTATTATATTGTTACATTAATTTATTTCGTTTCACTTACTCTTAAAATATCCCCAAAAACACCTCTTGCAGTTACTTGTGCTCCAGCTCCGGCTCCCATAATCACGATTGGATTTTCGCCATAACTTTCGGTGTAGATTTCGAAGATAGAATCTGAACCTTTTAATTGTCCTAAAGCCGAAGTTGCAGAAACAGAAATTAATTTTACATCAAGCTCTCCTTTATCTTTTTGTAAATCTCCGTGCAAATCTCCGACGTATCTCAACACATGACCTTCTTCCTGATTTTCTTTTATTTTTTGATATTCTTCGTCTAATTCTTCCAATCTTGAAAGGAATTCTGGTTTTGAAACAGAAAGCAAACTTTCCGGAACTAAATTTTGGATATTAATGTCATCAAATTCATTGATTAAATCTAATTCTCTTGCCAAAATCAATAGTTTTCTTGCCACATCGTTTCCTGATAAATCCTCTCTTGGATCAGGCTCTGTGTAACCTTTTTCCAATGCTTCATTAATAATTGTGGAAAAATTATCGTTTCTCAATGAAAAATTATTGAAAACATAGCTCAATGTTCCTGAGAAAACTCCCTTGATTCTTGTAATGTTTTCTCCAGAAAGGTGTAATAATTTTATGGTATCAATTAACGGTAAACCTGCACCAACATTAGTTTCGTATAAATAACGTCTGTTGTTTTTGTTCAACGTATATCTTAGTTGACGATATTCCTCAATGGGTAATGTATTGAAAATTTTGTTGGAAGAAACCAGGTCGAAACCGTTTTCTGCCAATGCGTGGTAGTTATGAACAAAATCTTTGCTTGCCGTGTTATCAACAACAATAAGATTTTCAAGCTGATTTTCTTTTGAAAACTTAATTAATTCCTGAACATCAGACGGACTTTCGGCCGTCAAAACCTCATCATTCCAATTGCTGTCAAAACCTTTTTTGTTGAAAGCTATTTTTCTTGAATTAGCAACTGCAACCACTTTAAGATCGATTTTTTTACGTCTTCTGATCTCTTCCGATGAATGTAAAACCTGCTCTATCAAAGTCTTTCCAACATTTCCGTGACCTATAATTGCCAAATGAACCGTTTTTGGTTTTTTAGAAATTTCAGATTCGATGATGTTTTTTGCTTTTTCGTCCTGCGAAGAAGTGACAACAATATTTACTCTTTTTTCTGATGCAATTTGGTTTAAAAGCAATGGAAAAACATTATTTCTAGCTAATTCCGCTAATACTTTATTGAAATCTTCTGCAACAAAACCAATGACAGAAACATTATTTATACTATAAATCTGAGAAACTTTCCCTGATTTTCTTTCTGCTTCAAATTCGTCAATCAGACAGTTTACCGCTTTTTCGGAATCAGCTTCCTGAACCAAAATTGACAACCCGTTTTCAATTGCCTGCTGAGAAATGACTCCCACACTGATTCGCGCTAAAGTAAGCGCTTTAAAAATTCGTCCGTCAATCCCGATTTGACCTAAGAAATCCTCTCCTTCAAATTTGATGATTGATCTGTTTTTCAAAAATTTTATTTCGTTAGCATTTATCTTATTCATTTTTACAAAATATTTTTAATGATGTTATTTAACTGTTTGTATTCCATTAAGAAGGCATCGTGCCCGTGAATTGAGGTGATCTCATGATAGAAAACATTTTCCTTTTTCTCTTTCAGCCTTTCAAAACACTTTCGGATTTCAGAAGCGGGGAAAAACAAATCTGTATCTACAGAGATCATGTGCATTCGTGCCTGAATCTTTTCCAATTGAGTTTCATCCGCATTAATATGCATTAATAAGTGATTCATCAGTTGATAAGATTCTAAACTAAACCTTTCGTTTAAAGCATTTCCGTGATAAACCAACCAGTCTTCAGACTCTAATCTCCGTTTTTCCTGATTATATTTGTTTTGAAATCTATCATTTAACGATTCCGGCGTTCGGTAGCACAACATCGCATGAATTCTTGCTTTCTGTAAAGGCTCATCATTTTGATTTAATAAAAACTTCTGAACCAGACATTGTGCATGAAGCCAATCGTGGGTTTTAAAATCGCAGGCAATAGGTATGAAAATTTCAGCAAGACGTGGGCTTTTCACCAACATTTCCCAACCGATTCCGCCTCCTAAAGAACCTCCAATAATGGCGTGTAAACTTTTAATATTTAAAATTTCAAGCCCTTGTAAAAAGATATTCGCAATATCTGAAGGTGTGAAATCTTCGTAATGATCAATAAAAAAATCATCAAATCCGTTTCCCGGAATATTAAAACACAGAACTGTATATTTATTGGTATCGATTACCTGATTTTCACCAATTAATTTTTTCCACCATCCTTTTTCACCTGAAACATCAGAATTTCCGGTTAAAGCATGATTCACCAAAATAATCGGTGCCGAAAACAAGTCTTTCCCGAAAAGCTGATAGCTTAACGAGATATTGTGTTCCTTTTGGGAATTGGTTTGATACGAAAAATTAATATGTTTAAGTTCTGTTTTCAATTCTATTACACTTTATGATAATACAATTGAAAATGCCACAGGAAATGGCTGAAAAAAGATTCAGTAGTTATCTGTCCAAAAATAAATTTGGTAGAACGTAGCACCTTCTTTGCTTGCACAAAGGGTTGCTAAGGTTTCACAGGGTCTAATCCCTCAACCTTTCTTGATAACATTTTCAATATTTTAATGAACGAATGGTGCAAAGATAAAACTTTTCTTTTAAATATTTATAAAAAAATTATTTAACACTGAAAACACCGATCACCAGAAGGTTTTACGAACTATATTAATTATAATTCAAATATAGCGAGTTGGAATTTTTTCTCAAAAAAACTAACTTCGTAATGAAAAGTGACAACATATGATTGCCGAAAAACAAAGATTACAAGATACAAACTGGAAAAACTGGGGACCATACGTAAGTAACCGACAATGGGGAAATGTACGTGAAGACTACAGTTCAAACGGCGATGCCTGGAATTTCGCCAATCATAATTCTGCAGAAAGTTATGCTTACCGTTGGGGGGAAGAAGGAATTGCCGGAATTTCCGATGCGAAACAACTTTTCTGTTTTGCCCTGTCTTTTTGGAATAAGAAAGATAAAATGGTAAAAGAGCGTTTCTTTGGGCTGAGCAATCCTCAGGGAAATCATGGGGAAGACATCAAAGAAATCTTTTATTATCTGGATAATACGCCGACTCACAGTTATATGAAAATGGTGTACAAATATCCCATCAATGCCTTTCCTTACGACGATATTCGTGCTGAAAACGCAAGACGAAGCAAGAAAGAATCTGAATACGAAATTTTCGATACAGGTATTTTTGATGACGATGAATATTTTGATATTTTTATTGAATATGCTAAAGCTGAACATAACGATATTTTAGTTCGGGTTACTGTCTGCAACCGAAGTCAGATGGATGCACCGATTGTCGTTGCGCCAACTATCTGGTTTAGAAACAACTGGAAGTGGGGATATAATACATACAAAGGACAAACCCATGCCTCCCATGAAAACTGTATTACTATTGAACACGACAGTGTTCCGATTAAGAAGTTTTACTCAAGAAATACAAATTCTAAAAGTGTTTTTTGTGAAAATGAGACAAATTCTCCCAAATTATACGGAGCTCCTTATCCCGGAAATACCTATTATAAAGACGGAATTAACGATTACATTACCTACGGAAGCAACACCATAAATCCTGAAAAAACAGGAACAAAAGCTTCTTTTTTAATTGATGAATTGATAGAAGCTGGACAATCGAAAACGTTTGATTTCAGATTATCTCCAAATGAATTAGATGAACCATTTTATCAATTTGATGAAATTTTAAATCTGAGAATTGAGGAAGCTAATGAATTTTATACTGAAATTCAGAATGATGTAGAAGATGACGATGAAAGAAATGTACAACGCCAGGCTTTCGCAGGATTGCTTTGGAACAAACAGTTTTATCATTATAATGTCGGAAAATGGCTGAAAGGTGATCCGAATTTTCAAGCTCCGAGAGATTTCAGCAATTATGTAAGAAATACCGAATGGAACCACATGCACAATAAAGACATCATTTCGATGCCTGACAAATGGGAATACCCTTGGTATGCGACCTGGGATTTGGCGTTTCATTGTGTTCCGTTTGCGATTATTGATGCCGAATTTGCAAAAGGACAGCTTCTTTTGTTAACGAAAGAATGGTATATGCACCCCAACGGACAGCTTCCAGCGTACGAATGGAATTTAAGTGATGTGAATCCACCTGTTCATGCATGGTCTTGCTTTAGAGTTTTTAAAATTGATGAAAAGCAAAATGGAAAACCGGATCTTTTATTTTTAGAAAAAGTTTTCCAGAAATTACTTCTCAACTTTACCTGGTGGGTTAACAGAAAAGATAAAAACGGCAAAAATATTTTCGGTGGAGGTTTCCTAGGACTCGATAATATAGGTGCTTTTGACCGAAATATGGAATTAAAAGACGGACAACATCTTGAACAAGCAGACGGGACGAGTTGGATGGCAATGTATGCCTTGAATATGATGCGAATTGCCATGGAATTGGCGCAGTATTATCAGGTGTATGAAGATATGGCGATCAAGTTTTTTGAGCATTATCTTTATATATCCGAAGCCATGGAAAATCTGGGTGAAGGAACGAAAGGACTTTGGAACGAGGAAGACGGGTTTTTCTACGACGTTCTTCAATTGGGAAATGGCGACAGTGTTTCTTTAAAACTGAGAAGTATTGTGGGATTGATTCCGATGTTTGCAGTAGAAATCGTCGATCATCATTTATTGGAAAAAATGCCGAATTTCCAGGCAAGAATGGAATGGGTTTTAAAAAACAAACCAGAATTGACAAAGTTGGTTTCTCATTGGGATGAGGAAGGTCATGGTAGAAAACATTTAATGAGTATTTTACGTAAAACACGTCTGACAAAGGTTTTATCAAGAATGCTGGATGAGAATGAATTTTTAAGTTTATATGGTATCCGTGCCATGTCTAAAGTCTATGAAGAGAAGCCTTTTAAATTTTCTGTTCACGGTCAGGAAAATACCGTTTATTATACTCCTGCAGAAAGCGACAGCCGGATGTTTGGTGGAAACAGCAATTGGCGCGGTCCGATTTGGTTTCCCATTAACTTTTTGATCGTCGAAAGTTTACAACGGTTCCATTTTTATTATGGAAATAGTTTAAAAGTTGAATTGCCAACAGGAAGCGGCGATAAAAAAAATCTGGATGAGGTTGCACAAAATATCAGTGACAGATTATGTTCTATTTTCTTAAAGGATGAATTCGGACAAAGACCTTTCAACGGTGGAAATTCGAAATTTAATTATGATGAAAACTTTAAAGATTATATTACTTTCTTCGAATATTTTCACGGTGATAATGGTCGAGGCGTCGGTGCTTCTCATCAAACGGGCTGGACTGCGACAGTCGCCAAACTGATGAAAAAAAGATTATAATACAACAGACTTTTTAAGTTCTTATCAACAAAAAATCCTCTTTCTTACGAAGAGGATTTTTCATTTCCTATACAGTACATACTATCCATGCCTTCAATAAAAATTCGCTATATTATAGTTAAAATCTATTTTCAAATTGAGACAATACAACTACTTAATCCAAATACTAAAAAAATTACTATTAAAATTAGACTTATCTTAATCATTTTACAACAAAATACCTATATTAGCACCATAAAAACTAAAAAGTATTTTTATGAAAGGAAAACTACTGCCTATCGCCGGATTGCTTCTATCTGGCGCATTTACCACTCTTTTTAATGCTCAGGAATATCAGCCATTGACCGTTCAAAGCGGGTTTAATGCTGATGTGATTGCCAATGGAGTGGGTCCTTCTGCATCATCAACAAATAATGATGTAGATGGAGTAAGTTATGCATTTATTGCAAGAGATTTTATGTTATCGGCTACAGGAACGCCTCTTTCTTACGGTCTTCCTACGAATGGAATTATCAACTCTGAAGTTACTTCTACCCCCGGCCTAACTTATCAAATGGCACCTTACGGTGGAAATAATTCATTGAGACTTGAAAGTACGAATGACAGCGGAACGATTTTATTCTCTAATCCTCTGCAAGCGATTAATCTATATATGCTCGCAACTGGTGGAAGTGGAGACTGTACCGTTGACGTTGTTGTAAATTTCACTGATAATACATCGCAAACCTTCACAGGCATCGGCATTACAGATTGGTATTACGGAAGCAATTATGCCATCCGCGGTATTGGAAGAATCAATATTGACAATGACAATCTTGAATCCGGCTATGGAACAGATCCCAGATTATATCAGATTCCTTTAGCAATTTCTTCGGGTAATTTGGCTAAAACGGTTAAAGGTGTTACAGTAACCAAAACAGGAACAGGTGGTATCCCGAATATTTTTGCCTTTTCTGCAGATGCTTACAATGCTTGCCCTACTCCTTCTAATGTTACCGCTACTACTACAGCGACTGGTGCTACTCTAAGCTGGACTGCTCCTTCAAGTGCTCCTTCTTCAGGATATCAGTACTATTACAGTACATCTCCTACGGCTCCCACAGCAACTACAACTCCTACAGGAAGTGTAACATCGGGAACATCCGTCACTTTAAATAGTCTTGTAACAGGACAGACGTATTATTTCTGGGTAAGATCTAATTGCGGAGGCTCTTCACAAAGCTTCTGGAAAATGTTAGAATTTACTCCGGGACAGATTTCTGCTACTTACACCGTTGGTGACATTGAAACACAGTATGATGATGCAGGCGTTAATACTTCATCAACAACAAACTGTCCGGCAAGTTTATCAGTAACTATACCTACAGGTTATAAAGTAAAATCAACGAAGGTTTCCTATGCCATGTCAACAGCAGGTAATGGCTGGATGGCAGAGCAGAGAAGCTTTTTGGTATGTACTACTAATAATACAGCAGAAGCTACAGTTAGTTCAGGATCCGGGTCGAGCACTGGGACATATTCTTACAACAGAACAGGTCTTACAATAGCCAACGAGCTTAGTGGAACTGTAAACTTCGAGCTTAGAGCATGGAGAACCTACGGAGGATCAGACTGCAGTTTAGATTATAACAAAGTTGATAACAATACATGGAAAGTAACCGTAACGATAGAACCACTCATATTGGCAACAGGTGAAGTAAGTGCAAAAGAAAAAGAAAGAATCGCCTATCCGAATCCTTTTGTTGACACTTTATATATCGAGAAATCTGAAAATGTGAAGAAAGCAGTTGTAACAGACCTTTCAGGAATTGTTGTGAAAACAGTTGAAAACCCATCTTCATCATTATACTTAGGTGAACTTAAATCTGGAATGTATATTTTATCGTTAACGATGAAAGACGGTTCTGTAAAAAGTACAAAAACGATCAAAAGATAATTGATAATTAATAATTTACAACCATTATCAAAAGAAAACCGGGTAACTTAGTTACTCGGTTTTTATTTTTATTGATTATTTAAAAGAAATTTAGTCCTGAACAATTTCTCCGTTTACATATACTTCGTAGCCTATTTCAACATTAGGTTCCAAGGTTTTAGAAACCGAACAGTATTTTTCAAAAGATAGCTGAGCTGCCTTTTGAGCTTTTTTAGGATCAATAGCTCCTTCTAAAAAAAACTTAACTTTAATGGCTTTAAAAGGTTTTGCATCTTCCACAGGAATTCTCTCACCTTCTACCTCAGCTTTAAAATCTGTGATTTCCTGTCGCTGTTTTTTCAAAATAGAAACCACATCTATTCCGCTACATCCGGCAACCGCCATCAAAACACTTTCCATTGGCGAAACACCTTTTGCGCCGGACTGCGTTGTATTATCTAAAAGAATTGAATTTCCCTGAGAATTGGTACATTCAAACAGAAAATCGTCATTGATTCTATTAAGTGTTATTTTCATTTTTTTATTGATTTTTATAAAGCTTTGACCGTTATCGAAGCATTTTTTATCCTGAATTATTTCTGACAAAGTTATAAAATTCCCCTCGCTTTTATCTCCAGATATTTATTGATAACATCGATATTTAAATTCTCAGGCAACGTATACACCGTATAAATTCCGTATTTGCGAAGTTCCTGAATGATTAATTTTTTTTCAAACTCAAATTTTTCAGCAATAATTTCATCATAAATTTCCTGCATACTTTCAGGGTTTTTATGAATTAATGTCTGCAATTCTGAATTTTTAAAGAAAACTACGACCAATAAATGATTTTTGGCAATCCCCCGAAGATATTTTAACTGACGATTTAACCCATCAAGCGTTTCAAAATTGGTGAATAATAATAGTAAACTTCTTTGGTTTAATGAATATTTTACATCCTGATACAATCGGTTAAAATCACTTTCAAAGAAATCTGTTTTAATATTATAAAGCGATTCCGATATTTTCCTTAACTGTCCCGATTTATTTTCTGCAGCAATTTTATTTTCTGTTTTTTTAGAGAAAGTCATCATTCCTGCCCTATCTCCTTTTTTCAAAATAATATGGGACAAAGCCATCGTCGCATTAATGGAATAATCCAACAAACTCAATCCGTTAAAAGGCATTTTCATCGTTCTTCCTGTATCAATCAACATGAAAATGCGCTGCGATTTTTCATCCTGAAACTGATTCACCATCAGACGATTGGCTTTAGAAGTCGCTTTCCAGTTGATTGTCCTGATATCGTCCCCCGGTACATACTCTTTGATCTGCTCAAATTCCATCGTGTGTCCCAGTTTTCGGATTTTCTTAATTCCGCCCAACAAAAATTCACTCTGAATTGCCATCAGTTCATATTTTCTGAGATGAATAAATGACGGATAAGCAGATAAATTAGCATCTTTCTGAAATGTGAATCTTTTGGAGATAAACCCCAAAGGTGATGAAACAAAAATATTTAAACCTCCGAAATTGTATTCTCCTCTTTCTTTCGGTTCTAAAATATATTGGAAAAAACTGTTTTTCCCGGATTCAATATTCTTTTCAATCATAAAATCCCTTTTCTGAAACTGAAACGGAATTTCATCGATCACTTTGGCTTTAATTTTAAAACTGTAATTATTTTTAATATCAATTTTCACAGAATTTTCATCCCCGTTCGACAATTTTTCAGGTAAAATTCTCTGTGCTAAAATCCCGCCTTTCTGATTAAAAACAAAAAGGCAATCGACCATTGCTGCCAAAAAACACAATATCAAAAAAATGTGCGCCACGATCATCAACCAAGGAAAGAAAAATGCAAAAACATACAGAATCCCAACTCCTATCAGGGTAAAGAAAAAGCGTGTATTGATGTATAAGTTTTTCATTTTTTGTTAGGTTGCAGGTTTAGATTTTGCGCTTATGAGTAATTTAATGTTCTACCGATAATCTACCTAGGAATCTCAATTCCCTCTAAAATCTGTCTGATAATTTCGTCGGCTGTCAAGCCTTCCATTTCTCTTTCCGGAGAAACGATTACTCTGTGTCTCAGAACGGCATAACTTGCTTCTTTGATATCTTCCGGAGTTACGAAATCTCTTCCTCTTAACGCAGCAAATGATTTTGACGCTGTTAATAACGCAAGACTCGCTCTTGGAGAAGCACCTAAATACAAGAATTGGTTTTCTCTTGTATTGACAATAATTTTCGCAATATATTCCATCAACTGACCCTCAACGATGATTTCTTTTACCAAATACTGATAGTTTTTCAATTGTTGAGCCGTGATTACTTTATTCACAACTTCCGTTTTATCTTCTCTTTTGCTTTCATGTTGATTTTTGATAATCGAGATTTCCTGTTCAAGATTGGGATAACCTACGTTTATCTTAAATAGAAAACGATCAAGCTGCGCCTCAGGAAGTCGGTATGTTCCTTCATGCTCGATTGGGTTTTGGGTCGCAACGACTAAGAATGGTTCTTCCATGACATAGGTTGTCCCGTCCATTGTGATCTGCCTTTCTTCCATTACTTCAAACAAAGCGGCCTGCGTTTTTGCCGGAGACCTGTTAATTTCATCAATTAAAATAAAATTAGAGAAAATAGGACCCTTTTTAAACTCAAATTCTGAATTTCTGACATTAAAAATAGAAGTTCCCAAAATATCAGAAGGCATCAAATCCGGTGTAAACTGAATTCTGCTGAATCCTACATCAATTGTTTTCGACAATAATTTTGCCGTAATTGTTTTAGCAACTCCCGGAACACCTTCAATCAAAACGTGACCGTTTGACAAAAGCGCTGCCAAGAGATGTTCTACCATATCTTCCTGACCAACAATTACTTTTGCGATTTCGGCTTTTACTTTATCCAAACTTGCACGCAGTTCAATCATATCAATTCTTGACTGAAACTGATCTTCATTTTTATTAAGATTTATAGAATTATGATTTTCTACATTCTGGTTTTCAAGGTTTTCCATATTATTTTAATTTAACAACTTAACAATCAAAAATTGTCACATTGTTATATTTTAGATGTTACATTTAAATTATTTCGTCCAGCAATTTATTCATTTTCACCAAATCTTCTTTTATTACAGTAGCGTAAGGATTTTGTGCGTTTTTAATGAAAACAATTGCTTCATTGATCATTTCGATTGGCTTTCCAGTTTTTAACTGAAGCTTTTTAGCAAATTCTTCATCGAGATTCTGAGTATCAATTAAAAGTTCCAGTCTGACTTTATTTAAGAAATATTGAGCTTTTTTTGCCATCATATCATGAAAATCACCTTCCTGTAAATATAGATTTCCGATACTTTTCACAAAATCCACTGAAGTGTTCTTTAACGGTTCCAAAATCGGAACGATTCTCTGTTTTCTTTTTGCATTGAAGAAAATAAACAAGATCAATCCGCCCAACAAAACCCACCATGCATATTTTAAAGCTGGATTTGAAAGAATAAATCTCATAAAAAACTGAGACTTTTTCGAGTTACTTTCCGCAAACCAAATCGTTTCCTTATCGTCAAGATACGAAAAAACATCCTGTGCATATTTTACATTTCCTGGTCTCAACAGATAATAATTGGTGATAAAAAGCGGTTCGCAATGCACAAATATATTTCCTTTTCCGAATTTGGCTTTGATGAAATTTGCCTGATCCGTATTATTTTTTTCAACTGTTTTCCCCAAAACTTCTACGCCGGGTTTGATATACGTAAATCCTTTTCCTGATGGAAATTTATCTAATTTGATGAAATCATTCTGGTATTTTTTATCCGTCAGTTTTAAAACATTTTCGTCTTCAAAAGAAATTTTAGAGTCATAATACCCGATACTGTCCGAAATTTTCTGCGGAATATCGCTCACAATAAGCATTGCATTCGCTCCTTTCGAAACTTCATTTAAAATTTTATTCCAGGATTGTGTATCAATATCGTTTTCAATGACTAAAATATTATGCGTTTCTTTCTTATTTTCATTATAGTAATCGTACGGAGCCTGATCTGTTTTCTTAATCTTATTTTTAAAAAGATTTTTAATTTCCGAATCAAAAACATACAACCCAAACGGAGATTTTTGATTTGTATTAAAGTTTTTACGCCAATCCGTAGTTTCTTTTTTGTTCACTTCAAACAACGCCAGAATAATCATCACAACGATGAAAATGACAGCATATATTTTGAAAGTTTTGTTCATGCGAAAGTTTAATTACGGTTTAAATGATTGAAATTGGTTTTTAAATTTCAGATAATGGTCTTCATCAATGCTGAATTCTCCGTACCAGACATAATCGAAAATATAAGAAAGTCTAGAAAATTCATCCTTTACATGAGCAGATTTTAATTCCGAAACATAATCTTTATTGGTCTTTTCCGGATTCCAGACAATTAATTTTTTATCACTTAATTTTTTAAGCAGAAATAAAAACTGATAACGAATGGCAGAACGGAAATCACCTGATTTTTCAAATTTTAAAATACTTTCCGGAAAATTAATCTCATGAATATTTTCATGCAGTTCTTCATCTTTGATGTTAATTTTTCTGTTTCTCTTTCCAAATAAGAAATTCCCGTCTTTCCCGATAAGATGCTTAATGATAAAATAAACCAAAAATCCGACAAGAACAATGACAAAAATCCGAATCAGAACTCCCGTAATATTACCTGATTTTGTGAAAACAGTTTCTCCGAAAACACTTTGCAGTAACCTGAAAATTTTCGCCATCAACTTATCCCAGAAAGACATTCGAGGTTTTACGGTTGTATAATCAAACTCGTTACCTTTGTATCTTGAAGGAACATTTTCTTTAAATTTTTTCGGATAAGCGGCATTTTCTGTCACCGGATTTTTAAGCAAGACAGAATCTGCACGATACATATTTTTGTAATGCCCCGTTTCCAGAGAATCGATGTATACAACAGGTGGCTCGTTGCTATCCTGCGCAAAAGTGAATCCTGCGGAGAAAAAAATCAATAAAAAGAAAATAAATCTAGTCATTGTTTCCGATGGTTTCTATTTCTTCCAGTTCAACTTTTTGATGAAAATCTGTTCTGCTGTCGTAATACATCAACCCTGAATTGACATATAAAATATTCATCAGCAAAAACGAAACTAATGTAGAAATGCCGTAAATAAAGAATAAAAAGATCCCAAAACCACCTTCTAAAGGATTTTGTTCAAAATAAGCATCTGAAGTTGTTGTCGTAAGGGTTATTAAATAAATAATCATCGGAATCCCTGAAAATATTCCGCTTATGATATAAAATAGGATTAAAAATATAGTTGTTGATCCCCAATATTTTACATAAGGCGAACCTTCTCTTGCGTTTGCATAAGAAAATTGCGATCTTACTGCATAACTTAAACTTTCGAAAAAACCTCTGTTTGAATTAAAATAATCGTAACAGAGAAATGTGATGACATTAAATAAAGTAGGACCGACAAAAAGTACCACCAAAATTCCGATAAATATAAAAACCAAAATGTAAGAAAATCCTAAAAGAACCGTTGCAACCGGCATCACCAAAAAAGTTAAACCAACATACATGGTAAAAACTTTTTTGATATTATTTTTAAAATCACTTAAAATATCGTCTGACTTAATTTGCAGATTTCCTTCCGATATTCTTTTCATGTAAAAAACCGGAAAAAGGAGATTAACCGTCATTAAAGCTGTGGAAAGAATAAACAGAAAAATGCCTATCAAAATAAACATTCCGATGTTATTTTCTAAATATTGCTCCAGATAATAACTTTGTCCGCCGATATTGGAACCGAACATTGCCCCGAAAAATTCTTTGAAACCGAAGACCATCGTAATGACCATTACAATCAACAATAGTCCGTTCAACAAAATAAAATTCTTGAGGTAATTTTTCCCGTATAATCTGAAAAAAGTGAAACTGTCGCTTATAAAAGTTCCAAAATCTCTCTTTTTATAAAACTGCATCATGGATTTGGCTGTTAATTTTTTTACTGACGATAAAAGGATAAATACAATAATAAAAACCAATGATAATCAATGATCCGAAGATAATCAACAAATTTAAAGACCAGTGCATCTGTAAAGCGTGCCTTGTAACATATCCTTCAATAATTCCTGCACATATCGTAAATGGAACGGTGCTTAAAAATATTTTAAATGAATTTTTAAATCCGTTTTTAAAAGACTCAAATCTTGAAAAAGTTCTGGGAAATAAAATAGATGTTCCCAAAATCAATCCGCACATTGCTTCCACCACCATTGCAAAGATTTCAAAAACACCATGAAGCCAGATTCCTCTTGCGCTGTCTTTCAGTGCTCCGTAATCATAAAAGAAATACTGAAATGCTCCTAACATGACACTATTCGAAAGCAATGCATACAAAGTTCCTACACCGCCTGCAATGCCGTAAATATATAATTTGGCACCTACTTTAAGATTATTAAAAATAATTCCGATCGTACTTCCCCAGGTCGAACCGCTTTGGTAAACTCCGACGGCATTGCCTTTTTTGATATTTTCAATAGTTGTATTTACATAATCTTCACCCAAGATAACATTGGCAAACTCTTTATCATAAACCGCAGAAAGAACCCCAATTGAAGTAAATAAAATAAAAAACAGAAAAGCATATATCAAATATCTTCTGTACTGAAAAACCAACATCGGAACTTCCGTTTCGAAGAAATACAGAATCCTGTTTTTCTCAATTCTTTTGGTCTTATAAATTTTCTGGAAAATCTGAGAAGACAAATGGTTCAGGTAAACCGTCGTATTACTTTTTGGATAATAGGTCTGTGCAAAAGACAGGTCATTAATGAGATTAATATACAGCGAAGACAGGTCATCAGGATTTTTTTTAATTTTCCCTTGAACAACCTGTTCGATTCCCAACCATTTTTCTTTATTTTGTTTTATGAAATAAACCTCTCTCATAATTGTAGAGCTAAAATAGTAAAAATTATGTCTCAAATTGCGATTAATACTTCACAAAATGTAAATATTAATTTCAACATTGCCAGTGTTGGAGATAGGATGCTTGCGTTTATCATAGACCTTCTGATAAAAATTGCTTATGTGATTTTTATCTTCTATCTTTTTTTCAACATTCTGGATTTAGGATATTTACTTACAGGGCTTGATCAATGGTCAATCATGGCGATTTATATTGCGATTACATTTCCGGTTTACATCTATCCTGTTGTTCTGGAAAGCATGATGGAAGGTCAGACTCCCGGCAAAAAGCTTATGAAAATTCGGGTGGTAAAAATAGACGGTTACCAGGCAAGCTTCGGGGATTATATCATCCGTTGGATTCTTAGAATTATCGATACTTCTTTTGCCGGCGTCATTGGTCTAGTAACAATGATTATCTCTAAAAGCAATCAACGTTTGGGCGACATTGCATCGGGAACGGCAGTTATTTCACTAAAAAACAATATTAATATTTCTCACACGATCTTAGAAAATATCAAAGAAGATTATATCCCGACTTTTCCACAGGTTATCGGACTGAGTGACAATGATATGAGAATCATTAAAGATAATTATGTAAAAGCTCTGAGAGTTGATGACAGACAGATTATTAGTAAACTTTCCGATAAAATCAAAAGCACTTTAAAACTGGAAGTTGATCCTACCAAAATGACGGAGAGACAGTTTATAGGAGTGGTAATTAAAGATTATAATTATTATACAGGAAAAGATAATTAAAATGAATTGTAAATTTTGCTTTGTAAGCGAATTGTGAATCTTGATAATTAAGAATTAAAAAAATTGACAAGAAAAATAAATTGACTATTTACAATTCACATTAAAAAAATTTCTTGATTTACATCAAAACAACCTCGGTGCGGTTTTTGTACTTTTATTCTCAATTAAAACTTGAATTATGAGATTTGAAAATAATAAGTCAGGAAACGGCGGAGTCATTACTTTAAATAATGAGATTAAAGAAATCGGAAGATTAACATACACTATTTTCCCTGAAGACAGTAAATATATCATTTCCTTCGTATTGGTTCATCCCGAATTTGAAGGTCGTGGAATGGGAAAATATCTCGTTGAAGAAGCCATCAAATTTGCAAGAGAAAATAATTGGAAAGTTTATCCGCACTGTTCTTATGCAAGAGCTGTAATGACAAGAATGAATGATGTAGATGATATTTTGCTACAACGTTAAAACTTCATTAACTAAAATATCTTCAATATTATCGGGATAATCGACTTTTAAATGTTGGTCAGAAGCTACCCAATTTTGAATTTCTTCCAATTTCAAAACCTTAGAATTCGGGATCCCCATTTTATCTAAAGCGCAAGCATTACATTCCTGTTCGTATTGATTATGAATTGGGATGATGAATAATTTCTTATCCATAAAAAGTGCTTCTGCAGGACTCTCAAAACCGGCATTACAAAGAATTCCGTCACAGTTTTCGAATGATTTTAAATATTGAATTTCATCAATCGGGAAAATTTCAATATTACTTTCTTTAAACTGAAGTTTGGAATATTTAGAAAAAACTTTCCATTCAACCGGAATTTGCTTTAAAACTTTAATGATATTTTCATCTGAAAAACTTGGAAGATACACCAAATAAAAACCTTTTTTGTCAGGATTAAGATTTCTGATCTTTCTTCTGATGACAGGTTTTTTGATTTGCGGATGATAATTTTCAAAGTGAAATCCAATTTTTCTTTCACTTGGAACATAATATTTCAGTATCATTTCTCCGAGAAAATCTTTTTTATCAGGTTTTGGAGTTTCTTTAAACAGCATGGAAGCCTGATGACTCAATTCAATCATTGGAAGTTTCTTCAACTTACACGCCCAACCCGTCAGAGGTTCATAATCATTGATGATTAAATCATACTGTGAAAGTTCAATTTCTCTTATTGCTTTGAATGCTTCAAGAAAACTATTATCCGTAAACGTTTTTTTATAGGATAATCCACCTGTTTTATCATAAAGTAATGAAATTCCTTTATGCTGAAAGTTAACTTCGAAATCAGCCTTTAACTGCGATTGATGTCCACTGATCAAAGTATCAACCGGTGCATATTTTTTTAAGATCGGAACAATTTCCTGAGCTCTTGCGACATGTCCGTTTCCGGTTCCCTGAAATGCGTATAAGATTTTCATTTTGTGAAATTGGTTACTATTTTTAAAAGTTCAGCATTATCAATATCCTGAATTTCCTCTACGATTTCGTCTTTCAAAACATCTTTATGATCTTCATAATAAAAGATTTTCCATTCATGATCGTTGTACTCCAAAGCAGAAAGATTTTCGATCCAGTCTCCGGAATTCATATACGTACAAGAACCTTTTTTATTAACTACTTCACGAATTTGCGGTTGATGGATGTGCCCGCAAATCACATAATCGTAATGGTTATCAATTGCCAATTCAGAGGCCGTTAATTCAAAATCTCCAATGTATTTTACCGCCTTTTTTACATTATTCTTGATCTTTTTTGAAAACGAATATTTCTCTCTTCCCATTTTCTCTAAGAACCAATTTACAACATTATTAATGACAATTAATAAATCATAGCCTTTTCCTCCTAATTTGGCAATCCATTTAGAATGCTGAACGGACGCATCAAAAACATCTCCGTGGAAGATCCATGTTTTTTTGTTATTGATATCTAAGCAGATTTTATTGCAGACTTTAAGCTTACCCAATTCGAAGTCGGTAAACTTTCGGAACATCTCGTCGTGATTTCCGGTGATGTAGAAAACATCAGTATTTTTTGTAGCAAATGAAAGGATTTTCTTTATCACTTTCAAATGAGGTTTAGGGAAGTAAGACTTTTTGAATTGCCAGATATCGATGATATCACCGTTCAAAACTAAAGTTTTAGGCTGAATAGAATTGAGATATCTCAGCAACTCTTTAGCCTTACATCCATAAGTTCCCAAATGAACATCCGATATGACAACTAATTCAACGTTTCTTTTCATAGTTTTATGCAAAGAAAGTACTTGAAAATTAACTGTATATGAATGTTATATTATTTTTATAGAGTTTCCATCAACTCTTCTGTTATTTCCATGTTGTGATACACGTTTTGCACGTCATCATCTTCTTCAAAACGATCCAGCATTTTCATATTTGCTTTGAATTGCTCTGCGTTTACTTCTTTTGTATTATTTGGAATTCTTTGAAGTTCCGAACTTTTCGCTTCAATTCCCAAATCATCTAATTTATGAGATAAAGAACCGAAATCTTCAAAAGCAGTTGTAATCATTACTTCTTCGTCGTCTTTCTCTACATCTTCTGCTCCTCCGTCAATCATCTCCATTTCGAATTCATCCCAATCCATTTTAACCTGAGCTAAATCGATTGTAAAAATTCCTTTCCTGTCGAAAATGAATGCCAATTCACCATTTTTTCCCAAGTTTCCATCAAACTTATTGAAGATCGCTCTTACATTAGCAACAGTTCTCGTCGTATTATTGGTTGTACATTCCACAAAAAATGCAACACCGCCTTGTCCATATCCTTCGTAAGTAATTTCTTCATAGTTTTCTGCATCTGCACCACTTGCCTTTTTAATTGCTCTTTCAACATTGTCTTTTGGCATATTGGCTCCTTTTGCATTAAGGATACATCTTCTCAACGCCGGATTGGCTTCAGGATCTGTCCCGCCTGCTTTTACGGCTAATGCAATATCTTTACCTATTTTAGAAAAAGTTTTGGCCATCTTGTCCCAACGTGCCATTTTAGAAGCTTTTCTATATTCAAACGCTCTTCCCATTTTTATTTTTAAATTTTCAACAAAATTAACTAAAAGTCAACAAAAAAAAAATACCCCTAGATAACTAGAGGTATTTATATTTAGAAAAATTAATTATTTTTTCTTTTTAGATACAGCTTTTTTCTTAGTTGTAGCTTTTTTAACAACTGGTTTAGCCACAGTCATGTCATTTTTCTTATAAGTTTCCCACTCAGATCCTGAGATAGCTCTTACAACAACTTTTCTGTCAACCATTCTTTCTGCGTCAGAAGCTTTTGCAGGAACAGTAGCTTCCTGAGAACCGATACCGATAGACTTAAGCGTGTTAGGATTTACACCTCTCGCTTCTAAAGCAGCAACAACAGCTGCAGCTCTTTGTCTTGATAAGTTTAGGTTGTAGGCAGCAGAACCTTTTGCATCAGTAGAACCAACTACTAAGAAATTAGTTTCTTCAGCATCTTTAATGATATCAGCAGCAGTATTCAATTTACCGCTAGACTCTGGTCTGATTGTAGCTTTGTTGAAATCAAATAAGATATCTTTCAATTCCTTGTTAATAACAACTACATCTGGTTTCTTAGGAGCAGGACATCCGTTGTATTCTGGAAGACCTGGAACAGTAGGACAAGCATCATCTTTATCTAAGATACCGTCACCGTCTGTATCTGGCCAAGGACAACCGTTATTTTCAGCAGGACCTGCAACAGTAGGACAAGCATCATCTTTGTCGATAATACCATCACCGTCTGTATCTGGCCAAGGACAACCGTTGTTTTCAACTGGACCAGCAACATCTGGACACTGATCGTCTTTATCTGGAACTCCATCACCGTCAGTATCAGGACATCCTTGGAATTCTGGTAAACCTGGTGTATCTGGACATAAATCGTCTTTATCTAAGATACCATCCTTATCTCTGTCTCTGTTTCCGAATCTAAAGTTAATAGACGCAGAAGCTTGCCAGAAGTTAGCAACTGTAGATTTATCACCCGGAGTTGATACATAATCTCCTTGTACTCCTAAACCGAAGTTTTTAGTTACCCAGAAATTAACACCCGCACCTGTAGCAACAGTAAAGAAGTTTGATTTTCCATTTTCGTTACCATTATCTCCGTTTTCAACCTGCTCAATAACAGTTCCGTTATCATAGCTGTTTCTTGGGAATGTAAGCGAAGAATAATCATGTCTTAGGTAGTTCGCACCAACTCTCAAATATGGATCGAACCAAGATTCTTCATTCCATAAAAGACCTGCACCGTGAGCTTGGAAACCAAGACCTGTTTGTAACATGAATTCTTTACCCATGTTGAATCTTTTGTTCTCAACATTTCCTACAGTAGTCTGCCAGTCGATTACTAAACCTTTACCAATGTTTCTAGCAACTGTAAGCTTAGACAATGGAGGTGTAATAGAGAAGTTGTTCATATTGAACATAGTCTTCGTCAAATTATTAGCAGAGAACGTATTACTGAATCCTACTCGAGCTGCCGTATGGTTTTCTGCGTGAGCACCAACTCCGATCAACCACGGATTATTGGTAGTCTGTGCGAAAACAGTAGAGGCTACAGTAAGCGCCAATGCTGAAATTCCTAATTTTAGATTTTTCATAGAATTAAATGATTAAATAATTGATAATGCAAAATAAATATAATTTTTCTTTATAAACAAAGTTTTTCCGATGATTTTTAACTTTTCTTTAATATTCTATCGAGGTTTCGTTTATTTTCTCTATCTTTTATGCTCTCCCTTTTATCAAAGAGTTTTTTCCCTCTACCAAGTGCAATCAGAACCTTTGCTTTTCCCTTATCGTTGATATATAGCTTTAAAGGTATAACAGTGTTCCCAGCATCCTTTAACTTTTTTTCTAATTTTTGTAATTCTTTTTTGTGCAAGAGCAATTTCCGTTCCCTTTTTGTCTTGTGATTATAAAAAGTTCCCAATTTATACTCATCAATCATCATATTAATAATGTATAATTCCCCATCAATAAACTGACAGAACGATTCTGTAATAGATGCTTTAGAAGAACGCAAAGATTTTATTTCTGTACCTGTTAAAACCATTCCTGCTTCATACTCATCCAGAATTTCGTACTCAAACCTAGCTCTTCTATTAAATATATTAACTGTTTTTTCAATCTTCATGTTAAAATTTCTTTAATGAAATATATAAAAAATACCCCACATTAAAAACTTGAATATTACATTATTACGAAATACCCAATTTCTTTTCGTATTTTTGCGCCAAATTTACAAAACAATATGTTAACAGTATCTAACTTATCTTTACAATTCGGGAAAAGAGTTCTTTTTGACGAGGTAAATATTATGTTTGCCAAAGGAAACTGCTACGGTATTATCGGAGCAAATGGTGCAGGAAAGTCAACATTCCTTAAAATATTAACAGGAAAGCAAGATCCAACAACAGGACACGTATCTTTGGAACCAGGGAAAAGAATGTCTGTTCTTGAGCAGGATCACTTTGCTTACGACCAATATACGGTACTTGAAGCGGTTTTGAGAGGTAACAAAAGATTATTTGAAATAAAAGAGGAAATGGATGCGCTTTATGCGAAAGAAGATTTCTCAGACGAAGATGGTATTAAAGCAGGGGAATTAGGGGTTATTTATGACGAAATGGGCGGATGGAACTCTGAGTCTGATGCACAAACCATGCTTTCAAACGTACGAGTGAAAGATGATATGCATTATCAGCTGATGAGTGAACTGGAGAATAAGGACAAAGTAAAAGTTCTTTTGGCTCAGGCACTTTTCGGAAATCCTGATGTATTGATCTTGGATGAACCTACCAATGACCTTGATATTGAAACAATTTCTTGGTTAGAAGATTTCTTGGCTGATTATGAAAATACCGTAATCGTTGTATCTCACGACCGTCACTTCTTAGATACCGTTTGTACACACATCGGAGATTTAGATTATGCTAAACTAAACCTTTACACAGGTAACTACTCTTTCTGGTACCAAGCTTCTCAGCTAGCAACAAGACAAAGAGCTCAGGCTAACAAAAAGGCGGAAGAGAAGAAGAAAGAACTTCAGGATTTCATCGCAAGATTCAGTTCAAACGTTGCAAAAGCTAAGCAGGCAACGGCAAGAAAGAAAATGATCGATAAATTAAACATCGATGATATTAAGCCATCTTCAAGAAGGTATCCGGCAATTATTTTCGAAATGGAAAGAGAAGTTGGAGACCAGATTTTAGATGTTAAAGGTCTTGAAAAAACAAAAGACGGAGAATTATTATTCTCAAACATCGACCTTAATCTTAAGAAAAATGATAAAGTTGCTGTGTTGTCTAAAAACTCTTTAGCCATTACAGAATTTTTCGAAATTTTAGCAGGAAATGTTGAAGCAGATAAAGGAGCAGTTGCTTGGGGAGTTACTACAAACCAATCTCAAATGCCTTTAGACAATACTAAATTCTTTCAGGAAGATATCAGCTTAGTTGATTGGTTGAGACAATTTACTAAAAACGATGAAGAACGTCATGAAGAATTCATGAGAGGATTCTTAGGAAGAATGCTTTTCTCAGGAGACGAGGCATTAAAATCTTGTAAAGTACTCTCAGGAGGGGAAAAAATGAGATGTATGTTTAGTAGAATGATGCTTCAGAAAGCAAATGTTCTTTTATTAGACGAGCCTACCAATCACTTAGATTTGGAAAGTATTACAACGTTGAACAACTCATTGTCTAACTTCAAGGGAAATCTTTTATTGGCGTCTCATGACCACGAAATGCTTTCAACAGTCTGTAACAGAATCATCGAATTGACTCCAAACGGAATTATCGACAGAGAAATGACGTACGACGAATATCTTTCTGATAAAAAGATTAAAGAACTAAGAGAAAAAATGTATTCTTAATCTTAAGACAATATTCATTTAGATAAAAAAAACCTCAAATTTGATTTGAGGTTTTTTTATTTTCTATACTAATTTAAACTATTTCGTAAGCTTTGTTGTTGGCAAAGAAACAGTCCCCGGATCTTTCCAAAGCCCATCTTTTTCTGCTCTTTTCTTAATCGCCTCTGCCCTTTTGTTACTGTCGGGGTGAGAATTAAACATTTTCTGGAATCCTGATTGAGGTGTTCCGCCTTCAGAAAGCAAAGCCAATTTTTTAAATGCAGTGTAAGCTCCTACAACATTATATTTATTAGCTTTCATAAAATCGTAAGAATAAAGATCTGCTTCAGATTCCTGTTTTTTGCTGTGAGAAGCATCCAAAAATGAATTTGCCATTTTTCCGATCTGGCTCTCGTTAAGCGTAGCCACTTTTGATGAAGCTGAAGAGGCAGCTCCCAATGCAGCAGCTTTAAGATAAGCAGTTTTCATGGCGTCTTTTGTATCCTGATTTTTTACGTGACCAATTTCATGACCGATTACCGCCAATAATTCGTCATCCGTCATAATATCCATTAACGAAGAAAAAACACGGACACTACCATCTGCACAAGCAAAAGCATTAATATCTTTCACTTTGTACACTTTATAATTAAGGTTTAAGCCATCCTGAGATTTGTGTTTTGCAAAAAGTTTGTTGAGTCTTATTGTATAAGGATCTTTTGCTCCAGCAACCGGATTATTTTTATCCATATAATCTACCGACTCTTTGGATAATTTAATAGCATCTTCATTTGAAAATGTTAGCCCTTTTGCACCGTTACTCACTACTTCCGCAGCTTTTCCAAGATTGATTTTTTGTGCATTTATTGAATACATTGCCCCGATGAACATCAGGCAGAGTGTAATCTTTTTCATATTATAATTTTAATGTGGATTGCTAAGATAGCTAATAATTTAATAATCTGAAAATTGAATTAAAAGCCCATTATTATAGCTTTTTATGAATTTAAATCAAGAATATATTTCCAAAAATAAATTGTTAGCATGCGTAAAAATATTATCCTTTCAGTTTCATTTTTTAACATCTTCTCTTCGTAATAAACTTTATCTATTAAAATATAATTCCCTATTTTTGTGAAATGAGTCAAAAATGGATTTACAAACCCGAACCTGATGAAGAAATCGTTGACGGACTGAGCTCGTCACTTGGTTTTGGAACTTTTGAATCCAAGCTTCTCGTTCTCAGAGGAATTGACAATTATCAAAAGGCGAGAGAATTCTTCAAACCAAACCTTACCGACATACACAACCCGTTTTTAATGGCAGATATGCAAAAAGCTGTTGAGCGTATTGCAACTGCAATTGAAAATGGAGAAAAAATACTTGTTTACGGCGATTACGATGTAGACGGAACCACCGCTGTAGCTTTAATGTACCTATACCTCAGCAAAATTGTTGAGAAAAAATATTTAGATTATTATATCCCCGACAGAAATTCTGAAGGATACGGAATTTCAACAGAAGGAATTGATTTTGCAAAAGCAAACGGATTTTCACTAATCATTGCTTTAGACTGCGGAATCAAAGCATTGGATATGATCAATTATGCTAAAAATTTAGAGATTGATTTTATCATTTGCGACCACCATTTACCTGGGGAAGAAATTCCTGATGCTGTAGCTGTTTTAGATCCAAAAAGAGCTGACTGTCGTTATCCTTTCAAGGAACTTTCAGGATGTGGAGTTGGTTTTAAGCTTTGCCAGGGATTGAATACTATTTATAAACTTCCCGATGCAGAACTTTTTGAATTAACAGATCTTCTTGCCATCTCAATCGCTGCGGACATCGTTTCTATGACTGGAGAGAACAGAGTGTTGGCAAAAATGGGATTGAAGGTTTTGAGAAAAACCAGAAATTTAGGATTACGACTGTTAATTCCGGACGATAAACTTTCTCATTTTGAAATTTCAAATATTGTTTTTGAAATTGCTCCGAAAATTAATGCTGCCGGAAGAATTTCGCAAGGAAAAGCTGCTGTTGAACTAATGGTTTCTGATAATCTGAAACACGCTCATCAGATTGTAGGTGATATCATGAACTTGAATGATGAAAGACGAGAACTGGATATGAATTCCACATTATCTGCTTTAAATCAAATCATTGAATCTCAGCAGGAAACAAAATTCTCCACGATTGTTTATCATCCTGAATGGAACAAAGGCGTAATCGGAATTGTAGCTTCAAGATTAATTGAAACCTATTACAAACCGACTTTGGTTTTTACCGACGGGAATAACGGAGAAATGGTCGCTTCAGCACGGTCTGTATCCGATTTTGATGTTCATGAAGCACTAGATATGTGTTCAGAATATTTCCTGAAATTTGGCGGGCATCATGCTGCTGCCGGACTTTCTATGGAGAAAGATAAATTTGAAGCTTTTAAAGATAAGTTTGAAAAAATTGTTTCTGAAAAAATTAAAGAACATCAAAAAGAACCTTCTGTAAGCATTGATTCTGAGATCAGTGTAGAAGATATCAACCGTGATTTTATCAATTTTCATAGGAAACTGGCACCTTTCGGGCCTCATAATATGAAACCGATTCTTGCTTTGACCAATCAGAAAATTTCGGGTTATATTAAGACCATGGGAAAAGACAATAATCACCTGAAGTTTTATATAAAACAGGAATCTACTGGAAGAAATATTGAATGTCTTGGTTTTAAATTAGGACAGTTTGCTGATGATTTCCGAACTAAAAGTTTCGATCTGGCTTTCACTTTAGAAGAAAATCACTGGAAAGGAAATGTGACGCATTACCTTAATATTAAAGATGTTAAATTCAGGGACTAGGGAATTTGTATGAAAAAAATCGGTTTATTTTTCGGTTCATTTAATCCAATTCATATTGGTCATTTAATTTTGGCGAATTACATTCTGGAGAATTCCGATATGGATGAATTATGGTTTGTGGTAAGTCCGCAAAATCCTTTTAAAGATAAAAAATCATTACTGAAAGATCATAACAGATTGGATATGGTACAGCTGGCGGTAAAAAATTACCCAAAAATGAGAGTTTCTAATGTAGAATTTTCTCTTCCACAGCCCAGTTATACAATTGATACCCTGACTTATCTGCATGAAAAATATCCTGACTATTCTTTTAGTTTAATCATGGGAGAAGATAATCTTAAAAGCCTGCACAAATGGAAAAACTCGGAAAATTTAATTAAAAACCATCACATTATTGTTTACCCGAGAGTTTTTGAAGGAGAAAAAAATGAGTCGGAATATCTTAAGCATGAAAATATTTCTTTAGTAAAAGCTCCGATTATTGAACTTTCTGCTACTGAAATCCGAAACATGATCAAGCAAGGAAAAAATGTAAGACCAATGCTCCCGACAGAAGTTTTTGAGTATCTGGACGGAAGTAGCTTTTACAAGTAGGCTCAAAATTTTATTATTAAAAATTCAGCATTAATGGATTTCATCGAAAAATTCTTTTTAAAATATCCTCAGGAAAAAGTAATTAAATGGTTTAAACAAATATGTTTAGCTGAAGCCATTTCGTGGTTTTTTCTTTTTACCGCCATGATCTGGATTCGTACTGATCCGGAAGGTATTTTCCCGATTGTTTACATCAGTACGATTGGTAGTATTCACGGATTCTTTTTTACTCTTTATCTGCTATTTTTACCTGCTACAAGAAAAATATTTACATGGGATGATGAAGATACCGTTTTTGCAGTAATCTCAGCTTTCTTCCCATTTGCCACGATTTGGATTGATAAAAAACTCGCCCGATTCGACAGAGAATAAATATACAAAAAGAACCTTTTGGTTCTTTTTTCTTTTTCAATAACTCCATTTTCATTTTTTCATTTACTGAAATCTTCTTTTTTAACAACAGGATTAGCGTTTTAAAAATTAAAAAAAACATTTCAATTTTCCATTTTTTCTATAAACTTTCAATTATTTCAATATCGAGATGTAACAAAAGTTCGGTCTTAATTGTTTAATTAAATAACAAAGCTCTTAGTTTTAAAAATTTCAATTAAAATTTTTAAAACTGAAAATCAAATAGTTATAAATAATTTAAAAACATTTTAAGTACTTTGTATTGCATGATACTATTTTTATTATATATCTTTGCAATGTAAAATAATTACAAATACAAGCTATTAAACTCTCTAAAAAAAATAATATCATGAAAACGTCTATACTTATCGCGGCCATATTCTTCAGCGGATTAACCTTTGCACAGGAAAAAAAACAGGATTCAGCAAAAACTAAAAATATTGAAGGGATTACTTTAACAAAACAGGTTTTCAAAAAACAAAGTGACCGTTTTGTATATGATGTTGCCGCTTCGCCTGTTGCCAAAGGAAATACAACGTTTGATCTTTTGAAGCAGACTCCCCTATTATCGACAACAGATGATAAAACATTAAAAATTGTAGGAAAAAATAATGCACTGATCTACATCAACGGCAGAAAAACCAATATGGATGCTGAATCTCTGACGCAATTCTTGAAAAATACGCCGGCAGAAAATATTCAGAAAATCGAAGTAATTACGGTTCCCGGAAGTGAATATCAGGTGGAATCTTCAGACGGGATCATCAACATCATTTTGAAAAAGAAAATGAGCAATGGTACGAGCGGAAACATGAGAATGTCTAACAGCCAGAATAAATTCAATGCAAGCAATGCAAGTTTCTCTGTGAATTACAGAAAAGATAAACTGGGAGTTACAGCAAATTTAAGCGGCGGAGAAAATATCAATCCACAAGCTTATGTATTAAAAAACGGAACCGATAAAGTAAGAAACGAATCTGTAGGAAATATTGATGATCCAAATAAAAACCTTGGAGGTTATTTAAATGTTGATTATCAGCTAACGGATAAAAGCAATTTAGCTCTTTCATGGAATTCCTGGGCAAATAAAAGTTATAATTCTACTATCGATTTATTAAATACATTAACTCAGCCCAACAACGCCGGAATTCTTGAAACAACCTATACAAGAACAAAAAATAAGGAGAACGCTAGAAATTACAACAACTCAGTTAATCTAAATTACGAAGTGAAATTGGATTCTTTAGGAAGTAAATTCAATGCTAATGCAGCTTATCTTATTTACAAAAGATTTCAGTTTTCTGATAATAATACGATGATTTCTGATGTTAAAGGAAGCACATCTGGTTTTTCAAGAACGGGAAGAAAAATCATTCAGGATATTCCACAAATTGTGAACAACTTTTCGGGAACTGTAGATTATATTCAGAAATTTAAAAATGATTTCACATTTTCTGTCGGAGGAAATTTCAATAAAACGAAAACCGATAATGACACCAAAAATTACAATTACGGTTATGATTATGATGTTGCAACTGGTAATCTGAACGGTATAGACACTCAAAGAGATTTCAATCATTTTATATATGACGAAAATATTTATGGAGCATATATCACGCTTGAAAAGAAATTTTCTGATAAATTTTCCGGAAAAGTAGGTGCTAGGTATGAAATTACAAACAGTGTGGGAACTGCAGACAGTTTTAAAAATGACGTACAAGGTCAACAAAAAATTGAACAGAATTATAACAATTTATTACCCTATTTAAGTTTCAATTATGCCATTAATGATAAGAATAACATTTCTTATTCATTTTCGAGCAGAATGAGAAGACCAAGTTTCTGGGAACTGAATCCTGTGAGAAATATTATTACCGAAGACAATTATACACAGAATAATCCTTTTGTAAAAGCGTCTTCTACTTACAATCAGGAATTGACGTATATGTATAAAAACTCTTATTTCTTAATCTTGAATCATTCGTATGTAAAAGATCAGATCACACAAGTTCCTTTGCAGAAAAAATACTTGGATGATAACAATATGGAAAGAGTAAGACTTGCGTATATCAGAACCAATTTTGGTGACAAACAGGAAATGTCTGCCATGCTGGGAATTCAGAAATCGTTGTTCAAACAATATGTAACGTTGAATTTCAATGCGGGAGTTCAACACAACATCAACAACGGAACGTTGGACACAGATCCTACCACAGGACAGGTTTTCGATACTTATACCAACAACAGAAAATCTACAAGTTTTATCGTCACAAGTAACAATACGATTCGTTTAGATAAAAAGAAAACTTGGTTCTTAGGCGTAAATTATTTCTATGTTGACAAACAACAAATCGAATTGGGAATGCTGAAAAGCCTGATGAGTTTAGATTTAAGCATCAAGAAAAACTGGAACGACTGGACTTTTGCGGTGAATGTAAATGATATTTTGAGAACCAATGTTGTGGAAATTGAAGATTATCAGGATAATGGAAATTACAATTACATTAAAAATGATATGTACAAAAGAAACGTTACGGTAAGCCTTACCTACTCTTTCGGAAACAGCAAAGTGAAAAAAGTAAGAGACATCGAAGCCGCTTCTGATGCCATTAAAAACAGAACAAGATAAAACCAATCATTTCATTTCTTCATATAAATTATTTTGTACAACTGCCCGCTGATTTATCAACGGGTTTTGTTTATTTTTAAGGGTAAATTAATCAGAGAAAATACAACCCATTAAAGATGAAAAAGCATTTATCAATCTTTGCAATTCTATTATTGACAATTCTCACAGGTTGCCAACAGAAGACCATTGAATTAGGGGAAAATTCTTTTACCATCGAAAAAAACATTTCTTACGGACAAGATCCGGAACAGAAAATCGATTTATATATTCCCGAAAACACACCTCATCAAAAAGATGTTTTCATCATTATTCATGGCGGCGGATGGCGTGGCGGTGAAAAATCTCAGTTAACTTCTTTCACCTATTCATTGATGAAAAAATTTCCACAGCATATTTTTGTTAATATGGATTATCGACTGGCAAATTCAAACCGTTTCGCACTTCCCAATCAGACGGATGACATTAAAAATGTGATGATTTATCTGGAGAAAACTTTAAAATACAAACCAAAATATATTCTTCTCGGAAACAGCGCAGGCGGACATTTATCTATGATTTACGCTTATAAATTTGATTCTACTATAAATATAAAAGCTGTTGTAAATATTGTTGGTCCGGCAGATTTGAATGATCCCGGGTTTAAAAATTATGACGATTATTATTTTGTTGAAAAAAATCTGATCGACCCGAAAATCATTAGAAATAATGAATCATTAATGGATTTCGGAAGCCCGATACATTGGATCAATAAGAACTCAACACCTACTCTGTCATTTTACGGAACTCATGATCAGGTTGTTCCTCTGTCACAAAAGAGAATTTTAGATTCAGCTCTACAGAAAAATAATGTTTATAATGAGTCTTATGAATTTAATGGAACTCATCTTTCTTGGGAAAATGAATTCAATTCAAAATTTCTAATTAATAAAATTGATCTGTTTATAAAAAATATCGACAAAAAATAAGCGCTCTGATTTCTCAAAGCGCTTATTTTATTATTTTAAATCTGATTAATATCCCAACGTTTTTTTAGCTTCAATCGCTGTAGAATTCAATGTTGCGATGCATTTATTTAAATTACTGCCTCTTAAATCCCAGAATGGCAACAATACGATCACAGAAACGTCAGATGCAGGATCATAAGCCATTAATGACAAATATCCTTCCGTTGCGCCGTTATGTCCGTATCCGATTCCCGGAAAATTCGAACAACCCAAACCATAACCCGAAGTGGTGGCAGGACCTTTATTCGTTCTCATTAATTCTGCACTCGAAGCGTACAATACGTTATCGCCTTTCATCAAACTTCTGATATAATCTGAAAGCATCGTCATTGTCCCGATGCCATTTCCTTCTCCGATATGTGCGCTTGCATTTTTCAGATCAGTAACCTCATCGTGAGTATCATACTTAATAAAACCTTTCACATAAGGTGATGGTAATTGTTTGTCGGAAGCTAATTCAGGAAATTTGACTGCCAAAGGTCGCTTTGATCCCTGGCCGACAATTTTATCATACATAAAATTGCTGTATGTTTTAGCTGAACCCGTTTTTTCGGAGTATACCCTTTCAATTATTTCACTTAAAATCGTATATCCGGTATTTGAATAATGATAGACCGTATTTGGCGGACCGTACGTAAGATTATGATCTTTAAGAACTTTTGCGTAATCTGAAGCCGAAAACTGAAAATCAGGATTGGTTGTCAGTCTATAATCTGCATACGTTTCTCCACCGATATTGTATTGAGACGGATCATTTGTAAGATCATAAATTCCTGCATTGTGCTGCAAAATCTGGCGGATTGTAATGTCATTTTTATGAGGAAAATTCCAGTCTGCAACATTCGGTGTATAAGGAACTGTTGTCCCCGGAATATTTGCGGTGATTTTATCATCAAGATTGAGCCAGCCGTCCTGCATCATTTTTAAAATTGCCGTTGAAGTAAAATTCTTTGTATTACTTGCAAAACGGAAATAGGTATTTGGAGTTACAGCAGTTCCGTTTGTTCCCTTCACCGTACTGAAATAAGTCCCTTTAGGAGAAACAACATATACGCTTAACGAAGGAACATCCGTTCCAAGACTGGTCTGGAGATTGGCATGAACGTTTCTTACAACGGCATCCATTTCGACCTGATAATTTTTTTCATCCTCATCATCACTACAACCCGCAAAAATGAACGGCAGCAATAATGAAAGAGACAAAAGTTTGAGTTTTTTCATAGTTTGTTATTTTAATTTATTTTTCTGATGCTAATTTCGTTAAATTTTAGAAATATTTCTATAGTTTAAAATAAAACCTCCCCAAAAGGAAGGTTTAAGTTATATTCAAATTATTCAGATTTAAAAACTTCCGTTCTTTCCGAAACTCCATTTGCATTGAAAGCTTCGATCTGAAAATAATAGGCATCTGTTCTGTCGGCTCCGGTGAAGAAATATTCATTCTTACCGTAAACCATTATACTACCATATAATTTGTCAGGAGATTTCCCCCAATAAATTACATATCCGTCTGCTTCGGAATTTTGTTGCCATTTCATCCAGATGCTTCTTCTTTCACCATATTTTTTAGGATCGGCTCGCAACGGAACAAAATTCTGAACTTTTGGAGGAACTGCCCCCGCTCCTTTTCCAAAAACTCGGAAACCGCTTAATGCAAATTTTCCTGTCGGCATTTTTAGGTTTTCCATTTTCAGGAATCTTGCTTTTGCAGGCTTTTCCAGTTCTACATAATCATGCGGAACGTCTTTGGTATTTTTACTTTTATCAACAATAACGCTCCATTTTTTTCCGTCATTCGATCCGTAAATTTTATACTGATGCATTTTGCCTAACGTTTTCCCCATAAACTCAACATCCTGATCGGCATAATTAATTTGAATAGCATTGATGGTAGAAACTTCTCCTAAATCCGTCTCAAACCATTCTCCTGCATTTCCGGTTTTGGCACTCCAATAGGTTTTAATATCTTCATCCACCGCATAATTAGAGTGATAACCACCCAGTGTTGATGAAACCTGAACGGGTTTATTATAATTCAATAACATCCAACCTGCAAAAAGTCCTTTAGAAAAATCTTTTCCCTGAGCATATTGTGGAAGATAGGTCGGATAATCTCCGTAAGCAGTGTTGCAATATATCACATCATCTTTATCAAATCCCGCAGGCCAGATTCCCAGTCTTCTTTCAAAATTATTTTTAGTGGAAATAAAAATCGTTGAAATATGCCACCAATTTTTGTAATTATCTTCAAAAGTTGCCCCATGTCCCGCTCCTCTTGCAAAACCTCCCGGTTTATAGGAAAACGGATTGTGCTGCTGATATTCAAAACCCTCTAAAGGCTTATCGCTCACATAAACCCCATCAGAATATCCACTGAATTCCGTTGCCGGAGCACCATACTGCATATAATATTTCCCGTTGTGCTTCGTCATCCACGCTCCTTCTACAAAGGGTTGCAGGAAAACATTGTCATTGTATTCCCCGAATCTTTCCCAGCCATGATCTTCAGGTTTCAGTCTTAAAATCGGTTTTACAAAACCCTCCGACTGTAATGTTTTGGTTTTTATTTCAGTTCCCAATAATGGCCATTCGTTGCTTGAACCCCAATACAAATACAGTTTACTTTTATCTTCATCATAATGAAAAGCAGGATCCCAGGCTCCGACTTTTAAAGTATCAACCGCAATTTTCCAATCATCTTTTGTAGGATTTGTACTTTTCCAGATCGGAAAATCCTGTTCCCAAGTCGAACCGAAGACATATAAAGTATCTTTCATAGCCCAAACTGCCGGAGCATTCAGATCGTGGATGTATTTATTGTCTCTGAGGAATTTTCTTTTCACAAATTTCCAATCGAGCATATCGTCGCTGTACCAATATCCTTCCTGATTGGTGGAGAACAGAAACAGTTTATTCTTAAAATTAACAATTACCGGATCGGCTGTAGCACGATGTTTCCCTTGTTTAGAAAAAACTTCGAACGGCGTATATCCGTAATCTATATTAATTGGATTACAAAATGTTTTCTGCTGGGCATTCAGATTAAAAAATCCCAACAAAATCATCAATGAAAAGAGGTACTTCTGCATTTTCAAGTTTTTTTATTGAGAACAAAATTAGTCATCTTTTTTGGTTTCCTCCAGATAAAACCGTCCAATAAATAATGTGTTAATTGAGGGACGACTAAAAGCGGAACTAAAAACTGAAACCAATCGATTGAAACATTTAAGTTTAATGAAAAATGTTCATTCCAAACCAATATTTCCCACAAAAATTCTTCAAAAAAAGCAAATACCAAAATAACGATGATAAACAAGAAAATTCCAAAAGTAGATTTGAATATAAAAAAACCGTTCAATTTCTGAGGATCTTTTTGTCTAATTTCTCTGATATAAATTAAAGTGACGTACGGGATTCCATGAGAAATGACATTAAGAAAAGTAAAAATCAGATCATTATTAAAATAAACAATTCCGAAATACCATGAAACGTAAGTTCCTGTGATTAAAACAATTTTAGGAGTATTGAATTGTTTTGTTTTAAAGATTTCAAAAATGATTTTTATTAACCAGATAACTAAAATCACGACATATAAAAACGTAATTATAGGAATATAATTTGGTAAATCTTGAAGCCAGTTAAATTCATTTTCAATAAACCATGTAAAAGCTCGTGGTGTTTTAAACCAATACAGCATTGGGAAAACTGTCGCAGAATAAATGGCAAATTCATCAATTCTTTTGCTCCAACTATTCGGTTCGAACCTTGCATAAATTCTCATGAAGCCATATTGCTGCCGGATAAAATGAAACACTGCAACCAAAGCCAATACCGACCAAAAAGTAAGACTTCCGAATTGGTATAAAATTAATCCAAACATCCAACTCAACATAGGGATTCCATAATATAGCAGTTTCCTTTTTTGAATTTCCTCTTTAACAAAATACGTTTTGAACAGTGTAGAATATACATGCGCAACATCCACAAAAACAATGAGGAAAAGCCATGTATAAAAGGAATAATGATTTTCCAAACCTTGAATTTGCTTCTGAAAAAGAAAAATAATCAATAAGATCAAAAAAGGCGGTGATAAAATAAACCAACCGTCAGTTTTTGCATTATGGATCCATGGCTGCTTCATAACATATTTTTTGCCGTTCTTAAACCCTGATAAAAGGCTTCTTCAAAAATTGAAATTCCTGAAAGATCAGAATGAGCGAAGAAAATTTTTTCGTCAATAGACTCTTTAGCTTTAAAATTTCCAAAAATCTGATTAGGAAGAGGCGCAATCATGGCGTGGCCAATCTTGTGAAACTGCATTTCAATAATAAAATCTTCGATCAGGGGATGTGCTTTTTTTAAATCTTCCAATACCAAATCTTTAAGCTGATCTTCTTTTAGAGCGTATAATTTTTTTCTTGCTTTTTTGCAGTCGGCAGTTGAAAAACTTCTGTAATACGTAATGACTTTTTCACCCATAATTTGTTCGACATTCTGATGCTGATCGTAAATATAACCCAAACCGTCCGAGCCGTAGATCACATTATCCCAAGCTAGCTCTTCGTCTCCGCCAAAATCATTCTGCAGTGTAATAGTCGCCAAAAGCCAAGGAACATAATTAAAATTTTTCGCCCTAGTGTTATTGAAAATTCTTTCGTTAACAAATTGTGGTGTCGCAAATAAAACTTTTTCGGCAATGATTTTCTTTGTCTTTTTCTTAATATTATCAAAGCTTAAAATCTCAACATTTTTATCATTGATTTTAACATCAAAAACCAAATTATTAGGCAAATATTTTCCTTCTGCATATTTTGAAAAATGCTTAGCCAATCTTGCATTTCCTTCCGGCCAGGTAAAAACCTGATCTTTATATTTTTTGCTCCAGTTGTTTTTTCTGCCGGCAAAATAGTGAATTCCTGCCCATGCTGAAACATGATCTATGCCTAAACCGTAATCGTCACGACAGGAATAATCCAACAGCCACAATAATTCTTCAGATTTAAAATTTTGTTGATTAAGCCAATCTCTAAAAATAATTTTCTCCAATTGTAAAACCTCATCTTCTCGGCTTGAATCATGAACCGGGATGGCAAACCAATATTTTCCAAGATTATCTTTTTTATCCCGAAAACAATCCATCATTTTGAAAAAACGAGCTAATTCTGTTTTTGTTTCTACAGAAACTCCGTTTTGTGGTACAATGTCATTTTGCCATGAATTTTTGAAAAATAATCTTTCCTGCTGCGGAAAAGTCATCTGATATTCATCTAAAATCGGATCGCTATTTTCATCGTCACCTTGATAAATTCCGCATTCTTTTAGAAACTCAATAATTTCTTTATTTTCTTTATTAGGTAACGGTAAATAATGTGCTCCCAAAGGAAATTTTGAGAATTTATTTTGTCCGTTTGATGAATTTCCTCCTAGATGATTTTCCATTTCCAATAACAGATAATCGTTTTCGTTATTCTGACTGAAAAATCTACAGGCTGAAAGACCGGAAATCCCACCACCCACAATGAGATATTTTGTTTTTATTTCTTCTGAGTATATTGGAAAATTTTTTGCCCAAAGTTTATGCCCCAAAATATGATTTGTTCCTGTGATCTTAAGTAATAGCGATTTGCCTTTCTTACTGCAATACTGTAAAAAGGGTAATATCAGACTTCCTAAAAATATGGTTTTAAGAAAATCTTTGCGGGAAAACTGAGTTGTAGGGTTTGACAAGATTTAATTATTAATTTGAAATACTTTCGTAGTTGTAATAAGGATTCTTATTACTGTACTTTTCCCCATTCTTCATCAAAATAACGTACTAAAATTTGATTATCCAAACGATTCACTTCAATATTTTTCGTTTTCATGTCTTTAGTAAAATAGGAAAGTTGCGAAAAATTGTAATCGTAGAACTTTAAATTTGGAATTTTCCGGTAAATTTTATTATTGATCGGTTCAAAAGAAGCCATCGAAAATCCCCATTCCCCGAATGAAGGAACATAGGTATGATACGCAGAAGTAAACGGAAAAATCTGATTGATCGTTTTTTCAATACACCAGAATGACTTTGGAGCAAAATACGGCGAAGTGGTCTGTACAACGATTTTTGTATCTAAAGTTGCAAGTCTTTCAAGCTCTTTATAAAACTGTAAAGAATATAATTTTCCTAAGCTGTAATTGGACGGATCCGGAAAATCGATGATAATAACGTCATATTTTTTTGTGCTTTCTTTTACCCAAATGTAAGCGTCTTTATTAATAACTTTTAATTTCGGATTGGATAATGAATTTTGGTTTAGCTTGCGCATCGTTTCATTGGTTTTGAAAAAATTGGTCATTTCTCCATCCAAATCTACTAATGTGATACTTTTAACGTCTTTATATTTCAACACTTCACGAACTGCAAAGCCGTCACCTCCGCCGAGAATTAAAATATTGTCAATCTTTTTAGCCATCGACATTGCAGGATGAGCCAGTGCTTCATGATAACGATATTCGTCGGTTGAAGAAAACTGTAAGTTATTGTTTAAATATAATCTGAATTCACGGTTATTTCTGGTTAAAACAATTCTTTGATAAGGTGAACTTTTAGTATAAACAACATTTTCACCGTACAATTTTTCTTCAGAGAATGATAAAATTTTATCTGAAAAAATGAAAAGAACCAACAGAAAAACAAATGCTCCGATTGATTTGATTCTTAATGAAATCGGTTTTGAGAGTTCTTTTTTAAGATAAAAGCGTAAAAATATAGCGATCGAAATATTAATCAATCCAAAAAACAAAGGTGTTTTCACAATTCCTAGCTGCGGAATCAATACCAACGGAAATAAAATGGACGCCAACAAAGCCCCGATATAATCGAAGGCAAAAACATTTGAAACCAAATCTTTAAACTGAACTCTGTCTTTTAAAATATTCATTAACAACGGAATTTCTACTCCAACTAAACATCCCGTGAAAAAAACAAAAAGATAAAGAACGGCCTCAAAATGCGCCAACGTATTAAACAAAACAAATAAAACTACCGAGCTTATTCCGCCAATAATCCCAACCAGAATCTCAATTTCTATGAATTTATCAATTAAATTTCCTTTGATGAATTTTGCAAAATATGACCCAACACCCATCGAAAAAAGGTAAACACCGATGATGAAGGAAAACTGTTTCACAGAATCTCCCAGAAGATAACTTGCCAAAGCTCCTGCTACCAATTCGTAAATCAGTCCGCAAGTTGCGATCACAAATACCGAAAACATTAACAGTAATTCAAGAGGAATCCTCTTCTTATCCATGAATTGCCGCACTTATAATAATTGAAATTCCGATGATAAAAGCACCAAAAATAATTGCTAAAGCCGTATTTTTATTTTGAGCGATCTCGTGCCATGTTTTTTCCGGCGTTAATTTCTCAATAACAATATAGCAAACCAATAAAATGGCAATTCCTAAGAAAGAATAAATGACCGAATTGATAATCGGTAAAAAGTTGATCTGATCCATAGTTTATATTTTTATTTGTGATAGTATCTGTAGTAGCCTACTCCCGAAGAATGATGTCTTCTTGTAGTTCCATCACGATATTTTTCTGTTTTTTCGCAGTCGCAGAATTGGTTTCCGTTATAGGTGAGATAAGTGAACCATCCCAGAAAAAAAACTCCGATGACGCACAGCAGCCAGTGTTCTTTTATATAATTAATAACCTTCATTTTATGATTGTGGATAAGGTGAATTGGAACTGTTCATCCATTTATTTGATTCAAAAATTTTTCTTCCCAAATAACAGGCTCCGACGAAAATAATCAGTAAAACTAAAACAATCGCAAAATTCCAAAAGGAAACACGAAGCCATTCGGCTTTTATTTTGACCGTAGGATTAGTATCCGAATTTACCACATAATTGTATTCCGTAGGAACTGCATAAAAAAGAATAGAATCTATTTTCTGAGTTTCTTCAGGTTCCTTTATCAGATTATTGAGTCGTATTAATTCATTCTTAAAAACCAATTTATCCGAATAAGTTGTAATTTGAGAAGTCTTATTATCCTTCATATAAAAATATCCTTTACCATCCTGAATAACGGAATAATTACCATTATCAACCTGATATCCCGATTTAAATGGATCTGAAATATTACTTTCCTTATCTGCTGAGATCAGGAAATGATATTTTCCGGGAGCTACGCCACAGAAATTAAATTTTTCATTTTGGCTTCCTTCACTCCAGTTTTCCCCGCTTTCGTAGCCGTGATATTCTTCAATATCTTTTGAAGCGAAAGTAGTTTCGCTTGTATTTTCATTTACCAAACCTAACCCAACATTTGCCCAGGAATTATCGACATTAGAAGAAACTTCAACCTTTAAAGGTGCCGAACCGCCAAATAATTCAAAACTTTTGCTTACTAATTCTCTATCTTTTACATCTGCAAAATTTACATCTTGCTCAAAAGCCAATTTATTTGTCCTGGTAGAAACAACGTATAGCTGAAGCAGACAAATCATTAACGCCGTAACAGCCATAATGTTTATGGTTTGTTTATAATCAATATAAAACGGCTGTACAATCCCTATCCCTGAATAATTGGGAAGATTTTTGATATTGAATGCTCTTTTAACTTTATACTTTGAAATATGTCTTCCGAAAAAAAATTCGTTTGATCCTTTAGACTGCTCATGAGAAATCATCTGAGTTGCATTGACGTATTCTCTATATGTTGCTAATCCGAAATTTAATCTGTCTTCGAAAAAGCCTGCCGCAGCGTGAATGTTGCATTCCGTTGTTTCATACCAACGGTAATTTATTCCGTGTAATTCTACTGCTTTTCCGTTTAATTTTTTCTTTACATCCAAAGCATTAATTAAGTGAAGAAACACCCAGTGACCGTCACTTTCACTCAGAAAAGCATTTTCTCCTTTTTTATCTTTTAAAAAATATTCTCTCCAAAAAATACTGTTGCCATATCTTCTCACGACTATTCCTGTAACACTATATTCCGTATCATCAATAATTCCTTTTTGTCCGATTTCCAGCACAACATTTTCAATAGGCTTTTTAACTATTTTCTCAGAAATATTTTTATTAATATTGATAAGATTCGAGCAGGATTTACAAACATATTCCTGAATAGGAAATGTAAGCTCATGTTTATTTTCAACTTTACAGACGGGGCAAACGTAATGCATTTTATCTATAAATTTTGTGTTTCTGAATGGTTTTAGCTTTAAAATATTCTATGACCTCATCAGCAATTTTTTCAACTTTTTCCGTATTGTCCTGTGTATAATTGCAAAGAAAAACATCAAAAGTCAATTGCTTAAATTCTGGCCAGGTATGAATACAGAGATGAGATTCTTTAAGACAAACTGCCGAAGTAAAGCTTTGATTTTCAAAAATGTGATTGGTAGTTCCTACAATTTCAACATCTTTTGTTTCTAAAATTTTATTCGTAAAACTTAAAAAACGTGCACTGTCTAATAACAAAGCTTCTGACTCCGTTTCCAAAGTCAGAAGAATATGTAAACCTTTATTTGATAATGGGTTCAATTAAATATTTTTCACAAATATATTATTTTTTCGGCAGAAAAACCTCAGCAAGCATACAACGCGCACTGCCTCCGCCATTTACTTCAATTGTATTTAAATCTGAGTAAATGATCTCACAATATTTTTCAATCGCTGAAATTTGGTTTTCGCTTAAAGATTTATAAGCAGTTTCGCTCATTACTAAAAACTTTTCTCCGTCTTTATTCTGAACCTGAAGCATATTTCCTGCGAACTGCTGCATTTGTTCTTCAGAAATTTCGATGATTTCTTTCCCTGAATTTTTAATTGTTTCAACAACTTTGCTTCTTTCCAGTTCGTTATCGATACAGTCTAAACAGATTACAACGAATTTATCTGCCACACACATCATTACATTAGTGTGATAAATAGGAAGTCTCTCTTCTCCAACCGTCTGGAATGAATGAAAAACAACCGGCGTAAAGCCATACTTCTCACAAAACTTTCTGAATAAATTCTCATCCAGTCTTAAAGAAACCGAACCATACGCAATTTTATTATCGTGATCGAAAATCATACTTCCTGTTCCTTCCAGGAAATGGCCCTGAATTTCCGGTAACGACCAATCGTCAATTTCAGCAACATCAAATCCCTGATCTTTGATTGTTTCAATAATATCGTCTCTTCTTTCCACTCTTCTGTTTGAAGCAAACATCGGATATAACACCACCTTTCCATCATTATGGAAACTCACCCAGTTATTCGGAAAAATAGAATCCGGAGTGTGGGGATCCAAAGTATCTTTAATGGTAATAACATTGATTCCTTTACTTCTTAATTTTTCAGCAAAAATTTTAAATTCAGACAAAGCTTTAGACTGAATATCAAGACCTTTCTGCTCAATCTGAAAATAATTGTTTTTTGCTGTTTCTTCGTTGAAGCCAAATGCAATCGGCTCTATCATTAATACTGTATCTGTTGTCTGCATAATTTAAATTTAAAAAATAATATTAAATCCTGAATAAAAATCTGTCAAGCCATAATAACTTAACGTAAGAAAAACTGTATCAATTAAGCCATGAACAATAATATTGATCCAGATATTTTGGAATTTTAAATAAATGAAACCAAAAGCCAATCCGAATAAAAATGTCATGATTAAACCTGAAATCCCCTGATATAAATGCGGTAATGAGAACATGACTGCACTTAGAAGAACTATTAAGATTTTCTTTTCTCCCAAAAATTTTTTAAGCTGTGAAAAAGCAAAGCCTCGGAACAGAAGTTCCTCTCCGATTGCAGCACTTATCCACATATTGAAAAGCCATTTGAAATACATTTTAGGATTTCCTTCAATGATTTTAAATGAAGAATAATCTGCCGGTTCGTTACATATTTTACTGACCAAAGGCTGAAAAATAAAATCCATAGAAAGTTCCAAGACAAGATAACAAATTATTATAATTTTGATTTCTGATACTCCTATTTTCTTACAATTAAGGTTTTTGAAACTTCTGTCCTGTAAATAAGTGAACAAAAAAATTACCGCAATAATCACACAAAATGTATATGGAAATTTTGTGAATGGATTATAAATCAAAGAAAACGTTATAACTAAAAGTAACAACGCTACCCATTTATTATTGAGTATTACTTTTAAATTCATTATTATTTTTGATTATTCTCTGACTAAAGGCATTGTAGAGCAACGCAACAAACCTCCCATTTTAGAAATTTCACGGTACGGAATTTCTTCCACGGTCATTCCCCATTCGTTTCTAAGGTGATCGTTCATTCTTGTGAATGCTTTGTCGGAAACTACAATTTCAGGAGAAATAGAGAAAATATTTGGATACATTTCAAACATCTCTTCGGCTGTCACATGGAAACAATTTTCTTCTCCGAAAATATCGATGATTAAGTTATAATCACTTTCATCAACAAATCCGTCTTTATAAATAATGCACTTATCTTTTCCAATCGGGTTGAAAGTACAGTCTAAATGCAAAATTCCTTCGTACGGAATTCTGTCATTTTTCTTTAATTCTAAGTCAATAATTCTCTTTTTCGGAAAATATTCTTTGAGAATTTCTATGGCGTATTCGTTGGTTCTTGCTGTTTTATAATTTCTGTAATCTTCACTAAAACACGTTCCGATAAAAATAAAATCATTCCATACAATAACATCGCCACCTTCAATGTGAGCAGTCTCCGGAAGGTTGATAATTGTTCTCCAAGCGACCTTTTCGAAAACACTTTTGTAAGCTTCCTGCTCATCGGCTCTGTCGGCAATCACATTAGAAATGATCATTTTATCATCGATAACGAAAGCGACATCCCTTGCAAAAACCTGATTATAATCCTGGATAATGTCAGGGCGAAGAACTTCTACATCGTATTTTTTTAAAACTGCTTCAAAAGCATTCATTTCATTAATAATATCTTCCTCTTTTGGATAGATATTATTTTCTATTGAATGATAAGATTTTGCGTCGTAGCTTTCCTCAAGTGTCGGAATTCCTCCCATTGAATTGGGCTGACCTAAAACCACTGATCTCAGCCTGCCCGTTTCGTTTTTTATATTTAGTTTCATAAAGATTTATGCAATATTACAAATATAAGTAAAGGGCTGAATTTAGGAAACTTTTGTAAGATTTTTAGGCATTGATATAATATTAATCTATAAAACTAATATATAGCAGTTTTTTAATCGAGTTAATGAGAAGACTAAAACATTTATTTGTAGAATTAATAATATTCTGTAGATAATTTTAATTAAAACATATTCTTTATGAATTATTTATAATTAAATTCACTTAATCTTACGGTTTACTTAAAATTAAGGATAAAATCATTCAAATACAATCATTAATTGCACTAAAAACAGATATAAAATCTTTTTGTTAATGTAAAAACTCTGGTTTTATCATTCAATATTTGATTGATTGTTCAGTTTTTGATTACTTTTTAATGCTTTAATACCGTACCAAATTGCAATTACACTTACAATTAACTGTGCAGGAACAAATGTCCCCCGGAATAAAGCACTGAAAGAGTTTGCTTTTTTGTAGATAAACGGAACCCATCTTTCCTCAGTTTCATAAAAATAAAGATAGTAGACAGTGCTCGCCCTGAAAATCAGCAGGAAAATATTTACTAAAAATATTGTTTTAACGGTTTGCTTGGTGGAAACTAAAATAATTAAACTAAATCCGCATAAGAAACAAATAATCATTTCCATTTGGTAGTAGACAACATTTACCAAACTATAAGTCGCATGATAATCCTTTGGTTTTGTATGAAGCATTTCAAGAAAATCGAACGTTTCAATCAGAAATAAAAGTCCGTAGATGAGGTACAAAAAAATATTAATACGCATTGTATTTTTCACTGAACTGAATGTATCATTTTCCATGCTTTAATATAAAAATTTTCCGTTACATAAAAAAATCCTTTTGTAGCTCCATAGGATTTATATATTTAATATTTCTTCTCCCTTTCTTACTGTCATCTGAACCGTTTTTATAGCTTAATTATTTACAAATAAGAAGCAAAGCAAAAGTTTTCCGTAAAATATAGGAAAACGGTATTTTGAGTAAGTTTTTAGTATGAACAAAATACAATCTTAAAAAGCAAAAACTCTCGAAAAAATCGAGAGCTTTTTGATATTTAAAAATATAATTGTTTAAAATATTGTGTCCTCCAAAAAGGAATGAAAAAGTACCAAAATGTTTTTTTATCTACAATACCTTTTTGATATAGTCTGTAAAAATCTGTAATTCCACGATAAAAATAGTACAGAAATACCAACAAAGCAAATATTTTATAATGCCCTTGTTTTGCCACTAAAAACATTATTACCAATGGAAATAATATACAGAGATAATAAACTATTATATTCTTCATAAATTCTATTTTTATTAGTGATGACAAGAAGGTAAACAACCTCCTGCTTATTGTTAATTATTAAAAATTAACCACATCATAACATACTATTCTTTGAAAGTTTCTAGAATAAAAAATCCTAAAGTAACCTTTAGGATTTTTTATTTATAAATAGATGATACTTGATTATCTGTTAACCAAATCAATATAGTCTCTTTTTTTAGCACCTTGGTAAACCTGTCTTGGTCTTCCGATAGGGTCTCCTTTCAATCTCATTTCTTTCCATTGAGCAATCCATCCAGGAAGTCTTCCCAATGCAAACATTACGGTAAACATTTCTGTAGGAATTCCTAACGCTCTGTAGATAATTCCTGAATAGAAGTCTACGTTTGGATATAGTTTTCTTTCGATGAAGTACTCATCTTCAAGAGCTACTTTTTCTAATTGCATAGCAATATCAAGCGCTTTGTCTTCAATTCCCAGAGCAGCCAATAAATCGTCAGCAGCTCTCTTGATGATTTTCGCTCTTGGATCGAAGTTTTTGTACACTCTGTGTCCAAAGCCCATCAAACGGAAGCTATCATTTTTATCTTTAGCTTTTGCTACCCATTTGTTAACGTCTCCACCATCTTTTTCGATTAATTCAAGCATTTCGATTACTGCCTGGTTTGCACCACCGTGAAGTGGTCCCCAAAGTGCAGAAATACCTGCAGAAACAGATGCAAAAAGACCTGTATGAGCAGAGCCTACCATTCTTACAGTAGATGTAGAGCAGTTTTGCTCGTGATCTGCGTGAAGAATTAATAATTTATCTAAAGCTTCAGTTATTACCGGATTGATTGCAAAATCTTCGTTTGGTAATCTGAAAGCCATTTTGTAGAAGTTTTCTACATAGCTTAAATTATTATCCCCGTGATTTAATGGAAGACCCTGTGTTTTTCTATAGGTCCAAGCACAAAGGTGAGAGAATTTAGCAATCAGCAATTCTGCTGCAAGATCCATCTCTTCTTTAGAATTTACATTAACAGCTTTCGGATTAAAAGCCGTTAAAGCAGAAGTAAGAGTAGACAAAACTCCCATTGGGTGAGCAGAACGAGGGAAAGCATCGACGATTTTTTTCATCTCCTCTGCTACGAAATTATATTTTTTGATATTACCGTTGAAGGTATTGAATTGATCTGAAGTCGGTAATTCACCGTGTAATAAAAGGTACATTACCTCTGTGAAGTTAGACTTTTCAGCAATCTGCTCAATAGGATAACCTCTGTAGAATAATTCTCCTTTATCTCCGTCTAAGTAAGTGATGTCACTAAGTGTAGCTCCGGTGTTTTTGTAACCTAAATCTAAAGTGATAAGACCGGTTTGGTCTCTTAATTTTGAAATATCGATTCCTCTGTCTCCGATAGTACTATCCACGATTGGATATTCATACGAATTACCTGCGTAATTCAATATTACTTTGTTGTCTGACATTATTTATTTATTTTGTTTCTAAATATACTACTAATTACAAAATACGGCAAACTAAAATTATCGCTTGCCGTTATTTATAAATTCGATGAATTATCTTTTGATTTTAAAAGCATCCAATCCCGGGAAATAAGCTGTATCACCTAAAGCTTCTTCAATTCTCAACAATTGGTTGTACTTCGCCATTCTGTCTGATCTTGAAGCAGAACCTGTTTTAATTTGACCACAGTTCATTGCTACAGCTAGATCAGCGATTGTAGAATCTTCAGTTTCACCTGATCTGTGAGACATTACTGAAGTAAATTTATTGTGCTGAGCCATTTGTACCGCTGCCATTGTTTCAGAAAGAGAACCGATTTGGTTTACTTTAACAAGGATTGAATTTGCAATTCCTTCATTAACTCCTCTTGCTAATCTTTCAACATTCGTTACAAATAAATCATCACCAACCAATTGTACTCTGTCACCGATTTTATCAGTTAACATTTTCCAACCTTCCCAGTCATTTTCCTGCATGCCATCTTCGATAGAGATAATCGGATATTTGTTTGCCAGTTCAGCCAAATAAGAAACCTGCTCGCTGCTTGTAAACTGAGCTGCATCCGGAGTCTGGAACTTTCTGTAATCGTATACTCCGTCTTTATAAAATTCTGAAGCTGCACAGTCTAATGCGATCATTACATCATCACCAGGCTTATAACCTGCTTTTTCAATTGCCTGAAGCAGAGTATCCAAAGCATCTTCTGTTCCTTTGAAAGTCGGTGCAAAACCACCTTCGTCGCCTACCGCCGTAGACAAACCTCTTGAATGAAGAATCGCTTTCAGATTATGGAAAATCTCAGTTCCTTTTCTCAATGCGTGAGAGAAAGAATCTGCTTTTACAGGCATTACCATAAATTCCTGGAAAGCAATCGGCGCATCTGAGTGAGAACCTCCATTGATTACGTTCATCATCGGAACCGGAAGCGTATTGGCATTCACACCACCAACATATTTGTATAAAGGCATTTTCAATTCATTTGCAGCAGCTTTCGCAGCAGCTAATGAAACACCAAGAATTGCATTCGCTCCTAGACTCCCTTTGTTGCTTGTACCATCCAATTCAATCATAATCTGATCGATTAAATTCTGATCAAAAACCGGAAGACCCACCAATTCTGGTGAAATTACTTCTCTTACATTTTCTACAGCTTTAGAAACTCCTTTCCCCATCCATTCTGAACCACCATCACGCAATTCAACTGCTTCATGCTCACCCGTAGACGCTCCGGAAGGTACTGCAGCACGTCCCATCGCACCACTTTCCGTGAATACATCTACTTCAACTGTAGGATTTCCTCTTGAATCCAAAATTTGTCTCGCTTCTATGTAAGAAATGTAACTCATTGTTCTTTTTTTATAGTTTAGACAAATTTAATGAATTTTTGAGTTTTGAGTGTGGTTAACTGCTAATTTATACGTTTATTCTGAGTTAAATTTTAGTTAATATTGGGATTGTGGTAATATATTTACTCGTTAGTGTCTTTACAGTTAATTGAATTTAAATTCTATACATTTTATAGTATAATTTGTTTTGATAGAAACACATATTAGTTACAAAAAGTTTCATTAACAAACCGTATTAAAATGATGCTGTTCTATTGTAAGTTTAAAAATTAATTACAACTCGATCCTGAAAAACAAATGAGTTCCATTTTCTGTGGTCACTTCGCAATGTCCGTTCTGTTCCTGCATTCTCCATTTCATATTTCGAAGTCCGTTTCCTTCGGGTTTTTCATTGTTGATCCCAATTCCGTTGTCGGAGATTCTCATCATGAATTCTTTATCTTTTTGAATAAACGAAAGTTTTAGTTGATCGGACTGACTGTGTTTGTAGGCATTATTCAACGCTTCTTTTAAACATAAAAATAAATTTCGCCTTTGTTCCGTAGTGATTATTGTTTCAAAGTTAATATTTTCATCTTCTATATTCAATTGAATTTTCGTCTTCTTAAGAAAGTTATAAGCATACATTTTTGAATAATCTATAAAACTTCCTAACGTATCATTCCCGGAGTTTAGACTCCAAAGCATTTCTCTCATGGACAAATTCATTTCTTCGGAAGTTTTCAAAAGTTCATCAATGTCATTTTTTAAATCTTCATCTTCTGCCCGTTGTTTTAAAAATTCAGCCTGAAGTTTTAATGCAGAAATTCCTGCACCGAGATCATCGTGCATATCGTGGGAAATTCTTTCTCTTTCTACTTCTATAGATTTTTGCTTTTCGAGTTCTTTTTGGAGGAGCTGATTTTGGTGTTCGGATTGTTGAAGCTGCTTTTCTTTAAGATATAGGAGTTGTTTTCGGTTATATATTAGAACTACAAAAATGATAAAGCCAACAAACACTAACATTATTAATAAAATAATAATGTACATCAATTTTATATCTTCATCAGTCTGAATCATTGTTTACAAAAAATACCTTTAAGAAAAATTAAATAAGATGCTATTGTTACTATTTGATAGAGATGATTTATTAAGTTTAAAAAATCCATATCTAATTCCGCAAAAAACTGTCCAGGAATAACTCTAATAATGAAAACAGTACTCCATAATAAAATGCTTGAAGAGATCCAAAAAGTCATTTTATTATAAATCAAAGTTTCATTTGGTTTGCTAATTTGATTAACAAACCAATCTATACTTAAAAATATAAATACAAAGCTTTTAAAAATATTTGTATCAACTTTTAATATACTCTGTATAAAAAACAACAGAAAGCTAATTATAGAAATTAGTATTAAAAATATTTTATAATACTTTCTATCAAAAAAAACCTTTTGGAAATACCAACATAAAAATATAATATGGATACAATTTGCATTGCTATAAAAACTATTCTTTAAAACTTTTCCAAATATCAAGATCTCAGATAATAAAATAAATGAAAAATATATCCACAAAAACCTCTGTATTGCTACCTTATTTATTATTGAGGCTATAAGACAAATAAAAATTATTATTATGTATAAATAAAACATTTAGCAATTATTTGGTGGAGAAACGCAGAAATTGTCGTAAAGTCTACTTAGACTTTGAAATTTAAGACTTACACCATCAAATCTCCAAACTCCAACAATTAATGTTAAATGATTTTTTTGATTTCCTAACCCCTTACTAGTATCAGTATCTCTTGTTATTATTGCCGGAAATAATAGTATAAAGTCTCGAGAGTTTTGTAAATTAAATGCTTCAAATTCTGCTAATGGAATATTAACTTTTTTCGTATTATACAAAGCCGTAGTACTTCCTCCCAATGTGGTAATCCTTGAATTCATAATACTATATAGATTTTGTTCAAAGCGACGGTTCATATTATCAAATGCCGTGTCCTCTATTTTCATATATCCATTAGAATGAAAAATCATTTCTTTATCATTTCCATCTTGATAAACTAAATTTAAAGTACCATCTTTCTCTATAAATAAGATTTTACACAATTTATTGGGGTTTCTGCTATTTAATATTGTATCATAAGATTTCTTGCCCATAATAAAGACTTTAGGGAATTTATCATCTTCTGGAAATTGCTCATTATACTTACTAATATATTCTCTTGCTATACTATCAGGAATTGTTGAAACTATTGTCTCAAGATTAAATGCTTTAACTCTGCTACTTTTCTCTATTTTTGTTGTATCTCGCACTATTACAAATTCAGATTTTGGATTTGTTTCAACTGGTTTTTTGCAACCTAAAACTGTTAAAATAATTATCAAACTCCACAGTAGATTCTTGTTTAGATTCTTTCTCATAATTCTTAGTTTTTAAAATGGTTAAATTTATTAATAGCCTCCACTTTGTTGTTAACGTGGAGTTTTCTGTAAATGTTTCCGACGTGTTTTTTGACGGTATCAATGGCAATGAATTTTTTGTCGGCAATTTCTTTATACAATAAACCTTGAGACAAAAGTTCCAATACTTCTTTTTCTCTTGCTGTTAATTCATCAAAACCTTTTATTTCCGGTAATTTTCTTTCAAAGTGACTTAATACTTTTCGGGCTATGGAAAAACTCATGGGTGCGCCGCCATTGTAAACATCACGAATAGAGGAAAGAATTTTATCCATACTTTCTCCTTTCACAAGATATCCCATTGCTCCGGCTTTTAAAGAATTGAAGACTTTTTCATCATCTTCAAAACTTGTACACATAATGAATTGGGTTTGTGACATTTCTTTTTTCAACTTTTCGATAATATCAATTCCGAGCATATCCTGTAATTGAATATCCATCATTACTACGTCCGGAGAAATATCTGAGAGATCTTTCAGTGCGTGCTTTCCGTCGAAAAATTGGGCAACAACTTTCATATCATCCTGATAATTGATGACTTTCTTCAACGCATTGTTGTAGTTTTTTTCGTCTTCTACTATTGCTACGGAAATGCTCATGTTTTGTAATTTTGTTTAAGACAAATATCACGAGAAAACAAAGCAGAAACAATTACACATTCGGGTAATCTTAAAGTTTTGAGTTCACGGTTGTTGGTTTAGTTTTGTTTTTATTAAATTTAATGAAAAATATTTTATTACAGAAAAATAATTAATTATTAATACATTAAAAATCAGTAATATGAAAAAAGGACTCATCATAGCAGTTTCAACAGTGGCATTGTCGGTAATAAGCTGTAAAAAGAGCGAAAGTGGAAATAAAAGTGTTATAAAAGCAGGAGATTCAACTATTATTCTGGCTGATAACGGTAAAGTAGATTCAACGGTAGGATACGATGTGGATGTAAATGGAAAGAAGTCACTAAAAACAGATTACGTTTATAAAGCGACCGATGGCACTCTAGTAAAAGTTGTTTACAATTACAAGGAAAATACGATGAGTATTAGAAATAACAACAAAACTTTTATTCTGAACAAACTAAAATCTACCGGAAACGAAACTGTTTATGAAAAACAAGATATGAAAGCGACGGTAAAAAAGGACAGTTTAATTTTAAATCAAGGAACTAATATTATAGAATTAGTGAAAACAAAAATTTAAGACATAAAAAAAACCGTTCAGAATCTGAACGGTTTTTCTTTTATATCTGAATGAATATTATTCACCAGCTTTTTCTTCAGTAGAATCTGTTGCTTCTGCCTTAGGCTCTTCAACTTTTTCTTCTGCTACAGGAGCTTCAGCAACTACAGCTTCTTTTTTAGCCGTTGTAGTTCTTCTGCTTCTTCTTGTAGTCTTTTTCTCTTCAGCATTAGGATTGTAAAGTTCGTTGAAATCAACTAGCTCGATAAGAGCCATGTCAGCAGCATCACCTTGTCTGAAACCAGTCTTGATGATTCTTGTATAACCGCCGTTTCTTTCTGCGATTTTAGGAGCTACTGATCTGAAAAGTTCAGTAACAGCCTCTTTACTTTGAAGATATGAAAAAACAATTCTTCTATTGTGTGTAGTATCTTCTTTTGCCTTTGTTAATAGAGGTTCAACATATACTCTTAAAGCTTTTGCTTTAGCTACAGTAGTGTTGATTCTCTTATGCTCAATTAGAGAACAAGCCATATTAGAAAGTAAAGCACTTCTATGAGAAGCTGTTCTTCCTAAGTGATTGAATTTTTTACCGTGTCTCATTATTAATTATTTATCAGCGTCTAACTTATATTTTGCAACGTCGAAACCGAAGTTAAGACCTTTTGAATGCACTAATTCTTCTAGTTCTGTCAAAGATTTTTTACCAAAATTTCTGAATTTCATCAAATCAGACTTACTGTAAGAAACCAATTCTCCAAGAGTTTCTACTTCAGCTGCTTTCAGACAGTTTAGGGCTCTTACAGAAAGATCCATATCTGCTAATTTAGACTTAAGTAGTTGTCTTGTATGAAGAGTTTCCTCGTCATATTGGATAGATGCTTTTACAGCTTCAGTTTCAAGTGTGATTCTCTCATCAGAGAACAACATGAAGTGATAAATTAATATCTTAGAAGCTTCTGTTAAAGCATTTTGAGGGCTGATAGATCCATCAGTCTCTATATCTAATATAAGTTTTTCGTAGTCTGTCTTTTGCTCTACACGATAATTTTCAATGCTATACTGTACTTTCTTAATCGGCGTAAAAATAGAGTCAATCGCAATAGTACCTACAGGTGCATTGTTTGACTTATTTTGTTCTGAAGGCACATACCCTCTACCTTTTTCTACGTTGAAAGTAATTTCGAAAGTTACATCACTGTTTAGGTTACAAATCATTAAATCTGGGTTTAACACCTCAAATCCAGTCATTGATTTTCCTAAATCACCAGCAGTAATAACCGTCTGACCCGAAACTTTAGCAACAACCTGCTCAGTAGCCTGGTTTTCTGCCGTAGCTTTTAATCTCACCTGCTTAAGGTTAAGAATAATTTCGGTAACATCTTCGATTACTCCTGGAATAGTTGAAAATTCGTGCTCTACACCTTCTATTTTGATAGATGAAATAGCGTATCCTTCCAGAGAAGAAAGCAATACTCTTCTCAAAGCATTACCGATAGTAAGCCCGAAACCTGGTTCTAGCGGTCTGAATTCGAACTGACCTCTAAAATCATCAGAGTTAAGTAGGATTACTTTATCGGGTTTTATGAATTGTAAAATTGCCATATTATTGGGTTGAGCAAAAATTTGATTAAAAAATTATTTAGAGTAAAGTTCCACGATAAGATTCTCCTTGATGTCTTCCGGAATTTGGATTCTTTCAGGAGCAGAAATGAAGGTACCTTCTTTCTTCTCATCGTTGAATTGTAACCACTCATAATTTGCTTTAGAAGCTAATGCATCAGTAACAACTTCAAGAGACTTAGACTTTTCTCTTACAGCGATTACATCACCAGCTTTTACCAAATATGAAGGGATGTTTAGAATTTCTCCGTTCACAGTAATGTGTCTGTGAGAAGTTAACTGTCTAGCAGCAGATCTGGTTTTAGCAAAACCTAATCTGTATACTACGTTATCCAATCTAGATTCGCAAAGTTGTAATAGAACTTCACCAGTTACACCTTTACTTCTGTGTGCTTTATCAAATAGGTTAGCAAACTGTCTCTCTAAAATACCGTAAGTATATTTAGCTTTTTGCTTCTCCATTAACTGAACAGCATATTCAGATTTCTTTGCTCCTCTTCTTTTGTTAACGCCATGTTGTCCTGGCGGTTGGTTCTTTCTTTTTTCGAAGTTTTTATCATCTCCGTAGATTGCAGCACCAAACTTTCTAGCAATCTTAGTTTTAGGTCCAATATATCTTGCCATAATGGGTAAATTCTAAAAATTAAACTCTTCTTCTTTTTGGTGGT
>Ga0308171_1000744_pt1 | contig 57928 bp, 48 predicted proteins | sample PhyGR1_FD_202135 | JGI IMG/M metagenome (GOLD analysis project Ga0308171, IMG submission 202135) | Phyllosphere microbial communities from UC Gill Tract Community Farm, Albany, California, United States - DLSLSG.R1 | ecosystem: Host-associated > Plants > Phyllosphere > Unclassified | place: USA... | reverse complement strand
TCTGTTCGCTAAGCTTGGCGTAAAGAACCGTACACAGGCCGTCGTCTGGAACTTGAATTCACCCTAGGTTCTGTATTGCTGTAAATCCAACGTCTCTGGCAGCTGTCGGTAGGGTTATGCTCTTGAAAGGAATCGAACCCGCAACCGCAGTTCTCGGCTGAGAATATGGATACAAATCAACGGCATCAGAATCTGCTATCGATCAAGTTACTGCATGATCTATCCGCTTCCGCGCTCCGAGCATCACTTAAACGCAATACCTAGCGCGCCTAAAAACTCCTGCATGATGTCATTGACGTCACGCTGGCGCAAAACTCGCGCTTCTCTGATTTCCGAGTCGTCTGAGGCACCTTCAATTTCGAACTGCGCGACGGCAACGTTGCCCTCGCGAAGGTAGCCATCGTCTGGCTGCGGGTCACAAAATCGGTTGAGCAATAGCGTGAGGGCACGTTCGATGACCTCACGGTCGTTGCCTTTCAGAGCCTCCTGGAATTTGGCAATTGCACCGGCGAGCGCGCCTTCTCCATGTTCGAGGCAGTAGACGAGATCGTGCGCATCTTTGCGCTCACGCCGGTGATCAAAGGCAAACGCCTTGAGGCATGTGAATGCCACGATATCAGCGTAAGGGATGGACTCCGTCGAGCGGCCCTTTTCACCTAACAGGTCAGCGGTGACCTCCATTCGGTCGTGGTGGCGAAACACGAGCGACGCGTGAGGGATATTCACCGCAGAGACATTTCCTTCCGTCGGTAGTTCCTGCAATGCGCCGCCCCGGAGCTTCGGATCGTCTGCCAAGAACTCCAGAATGACGAGAATGCCATGCTCGGTCTTGGTCTGCCAACGCCAATTGACTTTATTGCCCTTGTCATTTTGCGCGCGCTCGAAGCCCATTTTTTTGAGATTCTGCTCGAGCGTCCGGTACGCCTCGGTGTCGGCGAGAATCGAAAGATCGACCACGACATCGATATCGCCGGTTCCTGCATGGGGCGGGACGTCGGGCGGCCGCTTGGTGACGATGTAGCGCGGTGCCAGACCACCGATCAGAAAGACGGAATCGCGCCAGGGGCCGAGGCTGCTGAAGAGCGTAACCAGGACGCGCTCGCAGTCCCGGGTGACATCGGCACTGTATTCGGTCAGTATCTGAGGCTTTGTCATTCGGGTACCGCGAGTTTTGTCAGCCGAAGATGCTCGGCTAGTTCCTTTGAGCGACCGCTGTCAAGCTGCAGAAGGTCGAGGTAAGTTTGAAGTGGGTCTGTGACCCAGACATGATTCACCCGTTGGCGAAACAAAAAGTCGTGGCGTGGATTGGAATCTATAATTCCCAGATTCCAGCCCTCTTTAACAGCCCTTGCTCCCAAATTCAGGAGAAGGTTTTCGCCGCCGTGATCGATGCGACAATGGATCTGGGATATTCTTGAGAGGTGCGGCGCATGGATCTGCCCAGCCATGAGCCCCGATATTTCGTAACGAATGCCCGTATCGTCGCAGATCCTGTCAATCTCATGGATTGCCTCATCGATGTTGGCCATCCGCATATAGTACAAGCGGAGCGACTTTGGCTTGAGCGAAGCGATATAGGAAGACCACTCGTCAAGGAGCGCGCTGGGATTGGCGAGCATCCTTTCCTTCGATGGACCGGCCCCCCTGGAATCCACCCATTCGCGACGCTCTAGTTCGATAAGAACCTGGGATGCAGTTGTCGGAGACACGGATGCTCGCTCGGCCAGTTCATGCACACCGAACCATTGGTCCTTGAACGTCCAAACCCCGTGGAGGGCTTGCGCGCGACTTCCGACGAACAGGCTGTTGAGCGATCGAGCTTGCCGCTTTAAGGCAGGCTTTTCGATGAGAACAAAAAGATTGTCGGCCGAAAGATAGAGGCTGCCGCTACGATCGAAATAACCAATCTTCTCCTCGCGCAGAAGCGCCCTGGCACCAGGGGAAATGGAGTCGGCCATTAATAGCGGGAGAACTCGGACATCGCTTGGCGGCATCCCCGCAATGTATCTTTTTAGCTGCCAGATTGCTTCCCTGACGTCTCTTGGAAAAGCAGATTTTTTGGCTTCGACAACAAGCTTGAACGGTACTTCGGAAAATCGCGCGTCTAAAAGAAAATCGGCGTAAGATCTTCCAATCTTCGCCTCAAACCTCGGCTCAGATGTGATTTCTCCGCCTGCCTCAGTAAGGCTAGTCGCCAACTCACTCAACATATCAAAAGCTATGGGCTCTTCCATCGATATTCCGTGCACAGCAAATATAGCCTTAATGCCGCATATTTGCTGAAACGTCAATATATGCTGCGCAGCAAACAATATGAAATGCTGCGCTCTCCTGCGACCGCTAGAGGGGAAGTCGAAGGCTGAGAACTTCAGCCTCCTTGAGCGCAGGCGCCGCGTGACAGGCAGATTAAGAAATTTAGGCAGGCGCGTGCGATTTGTGCGCTCAGCGAATTTCAAGCTTTAATTCCCTATATCCCTGTTGCTGGGCTATGACGTGGTCGTCTTCGCAGCGCAGTGAAAAGCGGATCCGTCTCGGCAAGCCGATATTCGGTCAGGGGGGAATTCCATTCGACAACCCGCAACTTGAAGAAGTAGATTTTGGCACGACTGTTAGATAGCGTGCGGGCTCACGGTACAATGTGGTGCGAATGCAAGCCAATGAATAAACTCACGGAGATATCGACTTTCGACAGTTCAATTCGATTCTTAATTCCCGTGGCCGACGGCGAGCCTACAAAGGCAACACCGCTCCAAGGCTTCTCCGTGAGCCTATGCTATAACGCGCGGCTCATTCGGGCGGCGTCGTTCCTTACGTCTTCCATACATGATCTAACCGATGATGGTCTACGGACCTTCGCGCCCCGGCGGATCTGCGGGGTTAATCCGATCAACTGGATCCCGATGTCTCCACGGGCGATCCGTTCCACGCCGTTGCCCGCCTATCTGCCTTCAACATCCTTTTGGTTGGCGCGATGCACGCTGCCGCCGACTTTCGTACTTGGGCGCAATCATGCGCCATCGCTCCCCTCATCGTCGCAGTATGGTGGAAGGCCCGTTTAACGACGTAGGCAACGGGATTGACCCATATGTCGAGCAAGTCGTGGCAACTACCAACAGCATCTACGCGGAGCGAGAGAAATCCGATGCTGGAGGTGCCGGCGACGCCTATCGCAGCTTCCCCGACCTGAACCTGTTTGCGCCGGCGATGTTCTCCCACGTGGCGACGATGGCTCCTCCCGCTGACATGGTGGGGCCGGAAAAGCAGCGGTTCTTAACGCTTAGGAACGCCCTTGTACGCCAGACTGGCTACGGGTACACCGCGAAAACACCGCATCAGGCAGAGGCTCTGTTCGGCGCGTCGCTTGAGGAGATAAAAGCAGGGCGAGCCAAACCGTCACCCCACCCGCTCTCGCGACTTCGCCAACTGGAACTCGCCCTCGGGACCGAGGCGATCGCCGCCCTTTCAGCCTCGGATCTCTCGCCAACTATTCGTCTTCCCAACGCCATCAACACGACATCGGGGGCGGCACGGCAGTTCGCAGCGCATTATCGTAGCGACGGGGACGGATCAAAAAAGCGGCTACGAGCCTTTCAGCAGGTACAGGCAGCACTCGCCTCTGCCTTCCCGGCACGCTTTCTGCCGCTCGTGAAGTCATCAAAAGACGGAGTTCGCATGGCATCGTAAACTTAAGGAAGCGTGATCTTAAACACTGTTTACAAAGGGACAGCATTTCGGGATAAATCCCAGTTTAGGTAGGGTCGCATCTCTTGCAAAGACACATGATATGTGCAGAATTTCCCTATGGAATGCTCCCAGAAAACACCTAATGCTGGCCGCAAAAGCGGCATTGCCATTGTTGACGATGATGCTTCCATTCGCGATGTTGTTGCCGACATCGTTGAGAATGCCGGCTACGAAGCCATTTGTTACGATCGTGCCGAAACGATCATGAGTGATCTCAGGGCTGGCAGCGTTCCCGATCTTATCATCCTGGATCTGCATTTGCCGGATAATGACGGGCTGATGGTTGCGGGCACTATCCGCGCCCTGAGCGATGTACCGATTATCATCCTCACTGGACGGAAGGATGAAATAGACCGTATTATCGGACTGGAGATTGGCGCCGATGATTACGTCGTGAAGCCCTTTAACAATCGCGAACTGCTGGCCCGTGTCAGGGCCATCCTGCGGCGCCTTAACCGTGAGACTCCTATAGCGTCCCTGCCGGGGCCAAAGTCCGGATTTCGTTTTGGGGGGTTCGTGCTTGATACCGAGGCGCGCAGACTTCAAGCGCCCGGTGGAGCGATTGTCCCACTGACCGTGGCTGAATTCAACCTTCTGTTGGTGCTGATCAATGGCCGGGGCCGGGTTCTTTCCCGTGACCAGTTGCTGGCAATGACCCATCGCGGCAATTACGATGTATTCGACCGCACTATCGACGTGCTAATTCTGCGTCTGCGCCGCAAACTTGAAAACACACCCGAAAATCCGCGATTTATTCGCACCGAACGCGGTCTGGGTTACGTTTTCGATGCGGATGTCGAGGCCGTTGTCTCTGCCTGAGTGAGGGCCATTTCCACCATGTTGGCCAGTGCATCGCGACAATAGGGCTTGGACAGAACCGGCAGATATGCGTCGATTTCACTAACGGACAGTTCGCCCGCATAACCGGAACAGAAGAGAACGGCGATATCCGGCTGCCGGTCCCGGATTGCGCGCGCCGCGTCGGTTCCTTTTTCTCCGTTCGCCAACACCATATCAGCAAAGAGCAGGTCGAAAGGTTCGCGTCGATGTACCTCGACCGCCGAGCGGATATCAGCCACGGCAACGCACGAAAAGCCGAGGCTTTCGATAAGTTCGACTGCCGTTTCTTGCACCCTGATATCATCTTCCAGCACGAGGATGCGTTCTCTTCGACGCACGGGAATGCGTACCTGTTGGGGAGGCTCGGCAACGTTCGACCGCCTTGCTGCCCCACCGTCGCCTGCAACAGGGAGTTCGACGCGAACAGTGGTTCCGCGTCCGGGCTCGCTCTCGACCGAGATACTTGCCCCGGCCTGGTGCACAAAACCATAGACCATGGCCATGCCAAGTCCGTTGCCACCACCGAAAGCGCGCGTTGAGAAGAATGGCTCGAAAACCCGCGCCAGGACATCGGCCGACATGCCGATACCATTATCCTCGATCATCAAAGATATCATTCCCTCCACCGCGGGACGGGTTATGAGCCGGATCGTGCCGGAGCCAGAGATCGCATCGCGGGCGTTGAAGACGAGATTAAGGATGGCATCCTGCATCTGGTGTGCATCGACCAGTACCTCAGGCAGGTTCGCAGTAAGGTCGGTTTCCAGCAAGATGGATGGGCCGATACTCAACCTGACGAGATCGGCAAGATCAAGGACAAGCTCGTTCAGATCTGTTGCCACGGGGGCTAGTTCCTGCTTGCGGGCGAAGGCCAGGAGGCGGGTGACCATCGCTGCGCCGCTGTCGACTGCATCAAGAGCCCGCAAGGCCCGTTTGCGCATGGGCGTTCCTGGAGACGCCTCTTCTCCGATCAGTTGCAGATTACCGCTGATTGCGGCGAGAAAATTATTGAAATCATGGGCAATACCACCGGTAAGCTGGCCCAATGCCTCCATTTTCGAGGCATGGCGAACCTGCATTTCCATGTTTTTCTGTTGGGTGATGTCGGAAAAACCGAGCAGGTGCGAACCATCTGGCATCAACCCGGCCTTGATGGATAAAACCTGGGAGTCAGCAAAGCGGCATTCCAGCCCCGACGGGACATCCACATTTCCGTGCCTGAATATCTGCGTGAAATCGACCGGCGATGCATCTGCGATTTGAAAGATGCCGCCCGCATCGCGCATGGCATGAAAAAGCGCGCCGATGCCGGTCTGGTTGACAAACTGTGTTTCATCGAGACGGCACAGATCGATCAGGCGGGGATTATAGATCGATATGCTACCATCCCGCATGAACAGGACCAAGCCATCGGCCATGTTGTCGAAAATGCCGCTAAGGATCCGCGAGGTTTGTTCGAGACGCGAGGTCAGTTCCTGCCGCTCGATGGCCTGAGCGCGAAACACCCGGAAAGCACGCGCTAGATCGCCGATTTCGTCAGGTCGCTCAATGCCCGGAACACTCGCCTCCCCGTTGCCGGATGCGAGGTTAGTCATGGCTTCGGCAGCGTTGTGCAAACGTGCCACAACATCGGCCAGCATGCGGTGGGCCACGAACAATGCCGCCAGAAGGCACCCCCCCGCGCCGAAAATGAGCGCGAATTTCCCCGAAGCGATTACGGCAAACATGCGCTCGCTGCGATCCAGTGCCGATGTTTCTAAAGTGTCGGCGAGCGCGCGAACCGTGTTTTCCAATTGCGAAGACGACACGGTTATTGCCGCAAGTAGCACATGAGCACGCATATCGGCGCTGATAACAGCACGCCGCATATCGAAGATACGGCTGTCCTGCGCAGTGCCGGATGCGGTATTCGCCAGGGCACCATAGGTGTTTTCCAGTTTGCTTATTTGGGCGAGGTCGGTGGTGATGAATACTTGGGAGAGTATCGCAATGGATGCAGGCAGGGTGGTATCATCTTTTACCGCAGCATCCATCATCATCGCGACGCGTTGACGCTCTTCGTAAAGAGCTTCATTGGCGATCAGTCGATCTTTTTGGGTCAGATAGAGATTATAAACGATGTTACGTAGCCTGTCGCGCAGGCGAACGATGGCTGGAACCTCTGTGGGCAGGAAACCACCCGGTAGGCTGAGGATGCTGACATTGCTCGTCAGCGCAGTGAAATCTTCGAGCTGATGCTGTAGTTCCGCCCACGCCGCATCGACCGCGACAACATTGCCTGCCGAAGCAAGCGCCGGGGCGCTTCCGTTAAGGCCAGTGCTGATATTGGCCAACTCCATTACCTGCCGGATATCCGACAGGCTGCGAGCCTGGAGTGTCTCCAGAGCCTGCTCCGTTCGCGAGAAGCTGATCCAGCTTATGAGCCCCGCGAGCAGCGAAAGGCCCGCCAGCACCGTCATCGCGAATGTCAGCTTTCTCTGGACGCTTCGGTTGATGTGGCCAATCAACACCTTCATCCTTTGTACTGTATAGTTCCCACGTATCAGGTTCGCCCGAAAGCGTTTCCTGTCAAGCTCAGGCGGGTACGATGGCCACCCCATGCGCCTGAAACTGTGCGAAAACCCGTGTACCAACCGCTACGGCATGCGCCATATCATGATCGATAGCGAACAACTCGCCAGCAACTGTCTCCAGAACATATTCCATATGCGAACCGAGATACGTGGATTTACGCACCAGCGCCGGAAGCCTGTCGGGCGCGTTTTCCGTGTAAAGCCTTATAGCTTGGGGTCTAACGGCCAGCAGCAGGGCTTCACCATCGGGAGCAGCAACTCCGAGCGTCATGCATACAGGACCGATGGACAATTCAGTGCTTGTCCCATCCCGTGACAAAACGCTCGTTTCAAGAAGGTTGGCACCACCAATGAAATCGGCCACAAAACGGCTGGCGGGCCGCTCGTAAAGATCTTGCGGTATACCTTCCTGCGCAATAACCGCCTTGCTCATGACAATGATGCTGTCAGAAACAGCAAGGGCTTCCTCCTGGTCATGGGTCACATAAACCGATGTCAAACCCAGCGACTGCTGCAAATCCCGGATATCGTCACGCATACGGCGGCGCAGCTTCGCATCAAGGTTGGATAGCGGCTCATCGAACAGCAGAACCTCCGGTTCGAGCACCAGCGCACGGGCAACAGCCACACGCTGCTGCTGGCCACCTGACAGCTCGCTTGGCAGACGCGTTTCATATCCGGCAAGCCCCACGACGCGCAAACCCTCGGTCGCCTTAGCCTCACGCTCGCTACGGTTCATTCCGCTCATCTTGAGGCCGAAGCATACATTGTCCAGAACATTCATGTGTGGGAACAGCGCATAACTTTGGAACACCATGGTCACGTTACGATCTGTCGCGGGAAGCAAGGTCACGTCCCTGCCGCCGATAAGGATGGTTCCGCTGGTGGCCATTTCAAGACCTGCGATCATGCGAAGCGTCGTAGTTTTGCCGCAGCCTGAAGGTCCAAGGAGCGTGACCAGTTTTCCGGGGTCGATCCTGAAACTTATATCGTTGACGGCGGCGACGTTGCCGAAGCGGCGTGTGACATTGCGGAATTCGACTCCGCCTGCATTGAGACTGATTGTCATGCTGTTAACTCCGTTGCGGACGCGCGCGCAGGCGCGATGGCTAGCTGCTTCGGGCGGCTGATCCGCCGCTCTCCGACAACGAGCTGGATGAAAAGAATGGCGGCCCCCATGATGAGAATGAGAACCGAGCAATAGGCAATGGCCAAGCCAAAATCTCCGGCTTCGACGCGCCCAACAATGTAGGACGTCGCTAAATTATACTTTGCCGATACGAGGAAAATTACGGCGCTGACCGATGTGATGACGCGAACGAACGAGTAGACAAGCGACGCCACAAGAGCTGGACGCAGCAGCGGCATGATGACCAGACGAATGCTGCGTGAACTGGTGGCCCCCAGCGTCAGCGCGCATTCATCAAGGCTCTTGTCGATCTGGCTCATGGCCGCCACACCTGCGCGGATTGAAACAGGCATATTGCGGAAAATGAAGCAAAGCACGAGAATGGCTGCTGTTCCAGTCAACTCGATCGGCGGCTGATTGAAGGCCAAAATGTAGCTGACGCCGATGACAGTGCCGGGAATGGCGAAACTGAGCATAGTGACAAACTCGAATGTCGAGCGCCCGGCAAATTGCCGCCTTACCAGAAGATAGGCGGTCATCAAGCCCATTGCGGCGGTCAACGGCGCCGATATTGCTGCAATTTCCAGGGTTGTGAACAGTGAGTTCCAAGCGCGGCCGGTCCAGACGAGCCCGAAGTCACCCTTTTCGATGGAGAACCCGGAAATATAATGATCGAGTGTGAAGCTGTTATCACGGCCCCAGTTTTTGACGAAGCCACCAAACAGGATCATCGCATAGAGAACGAAAGTCAGCGCGGCCCAGGGAAGGGCGATGCCGTAGACGGCTATTTTCAGGCCACGCGGCAGGACGGCGGCGTTACCGGAATCGCCTTTGCCCGATAGGGTGGTGTAGGATTTGCCAGCTAGCCAGACGCGCTGAAGATAGAATGCGCCAATGCAAAGCGCGAGAAGGATAATGGCAAGCGCCGCGGCTCGACCAGGATCGTTCTGCGCGCCGACTACGGCAAAGAATATCTTTGTCGACAGCACTTCGAAATTGCCGCCTATGACCAGCGGGTTGCCGAAATCTGCCAAGCTTTCAATGAAGCCAATCAGGAAGGCATTGGCGAGTCCGGGGCGCAGAAGTGGCCACGTCACCTGCGAAAATGTCTGCCAGCGCGTGGCGCGAAGGGTCTGTGATGCCTCTTCCATAGAGGGGGATATGCCCTGAAGCACCCCGATCAGCACGAGGAATGAAATCGGTGTGAAAGCCAGAACCTGCGTAAACAGAATGCCTGGCAGGCCGTAGATCCAGCGGGTCGCCGTCAAGCCGACCCAGTCCGCGAGAAACAGCGTTACGCTGCCGTTGCGACCAAAAAGCAGGATGACAGCTAGGCCGATCACGAAAGGCGGCGTGATCACAGGCAGAACCGTCAGCAACCGCAGGAACTTTTTGAACGGAAAATCGGTTCTGACGGCAATCAGTGCAAAAGCAAGCCCTAGCAGCGTGGTCAGCAGCGCCGTCGTCGTTCCGAGCAAAAGACTGTTCCAGATCACCCCGCACCCACGGCTCGCTCCCGTTAGGCAGCCGAGTGTCCAGATGTCGCTGGCGGTAAGGCGAGCTATCATGGATGCCAAAGCGGATGCGCCTTTTTCAGGAACAGCCGCACCACTGAGAACGAACAATACAGGCACAAAGACGAACAAAAAAATCGAACCGAGCGCAAAACCTATCGCACCGGTTATGAAACGATCCCCCTTTAGAAAACCGAGTGCTGCAAGTCCTTCGGTCAACATGAATAGGAATGATAGCAGCGTCAGCGTCGCACCTAGACCGAAAGCGCCTTGGACGGAAACCTCCGTACCGCTCATGGCGGCGAGAGATGGGAAATACCAGCCCTTGAGCCCAATCAGGCACCCTTGGAGCAGTTGCCAGACGATACCGACAGCCCCGGCAACCGCGAGTAAAAGTCCGCGTAATTTCGGGTCGGCTTTTGCAGCCGCCCACGGTGCCAAGAGTGCTAGGAGCAGCGGCAGAAGCCAAATACTGCGCCCAGAAAACAGCAGCAGCAGGGCGGATGGCCAGCCGTCACCGGTGTCGATACGTGGGTTGTACACATACCAAGGTAGAATGGCGAACCCGGCCAGACCGGCCAGAAGCCAGAATGTTTGACTCCTGCGCATGAGGATTCCTTTCAGCACGAAGGGTTGCCGGTGCAGGATGAATGCACCGGCCCGTTGCTCTGTCGTTTTGTTATTTGCGCAATTCAGGTATCAGACGGTTGTACGCGTTTCCTGGAATTGCGGCATGGGCCGTCAGGAGAGCGTTACTTCTTGCTACCGACTTCGGATTCCCAACGTGAGAGAATGCGCTTGCGCTCTTCCGAGCTGCCGTATTTCTTGAAGTCGTAGTCGATGAGCTTGACCTTGCTGAGATCAGGTGCTTCCGGCGGCAACTTGGCTTCCAGATTGGAAGGTGCCTGAAAGCTCTTGGCTTCTGCGCCCAGTTCCTGTGCCTTTGCGGTCAGTGCCCAGTCGTAGAACTTCCTTGCCGTTTCCGGGGACGGGCCGCCCTTGATCAGGCTCATGGAGCCGATTTCGTAACCGGTGCCTTCACATGGTGCAACGACCTCGACAGGGAAGCCATTCAGAACCTGAATGACACCAAGCGCCATGAACCCGATGCCGATAGCGCTTTCGCCACGCGATGCCGCCGTCGTCGGCGCGCTGCCGGATTTGGTATACTGGCTAATGTTGGAATCGAGCTGCTTGAGATATTCGAATGCAGGCTCTTCACCCAGCAACTGGATAAGGGTCGCGAGAGCGGTGTAAGCCGTGCCGGATGAAACCGGGTTCGGCATCTGGATCTCGTCCTTGTATTCTGGGCGGATGAGATCGGCCCAGCAGGCGGGCGGCGGCATTTTCTTGGCGGCGATAACTTCCTTATTGTAGATCAGGCCGAGAGCATTCGCGTAGACGCCGATAGTGCGGTATCCTGTCTGTTCCGCCTGCCGCACAGCCCAGGGCTGCAACTCCGTGAGCATCGGCGACTGGTAAGGTTCGGTTAAACTCTGTTCCGCTGCCTGCACATGGGGGTCGCCGGTTCCTCCCCACCAGACATCGCCCTTCGGGTTGGATACTTCGGCCAGGAGCTGGGCCAGTACTTCACCAGTGCTTTTGCGCGTCATTGCCACATCGATACCCGTGGCTTTTGTGAACCCACTGGCCATAATCTGACACTGCTCGTCCTCGGCGCTGCAATAAAGGGTGAGCGTTTCCGCCGCTGCGGTGCCTGCTGAAAGAAGAAAGGCCAGAGGGAGCAGCCGTGCTGCGCTCTTGATATGCTGGAGTGAACGTTTCATCATATGTTCCCTTTTATAGACATCGGCGTGTATCGATCTTTTGTCGAATTATGCCGTCGAAATAGGCAACACAAATGAATGCCTGATTTCGGGGCTTTGTAACATTTGTAACATTGGATTGTGTGTTCTCTTCTGACCCGAACCACCCTCGGTCGCGCATAAGCCCCGCAGGGAAGCTCCGGCTCTTCTCGGCGTCGCACTCTTTGCCACGACGACAGCTGGCTTGCGCTTATAATAAACGACCATCATGCTATAGAAGTAGGCCGTTCGCTTGCACTTTCTCATCGATATTGCTTCTGAAAAACAATGTCCTGATCGACAATAACATTAAATTTATAGCCGGGCCGGATTTCCAGCGTCGGTTGCACGTCCATATTTTTCTGGATCGTGCGGTCGGCTACCCGCCCGAAGGTCTCGGCAAAGTTTCTTCTCGCCGCATCGGATGCCGTACCCTGCGTGGCAAGCGTTGAGCTTTCGGGCACGGCCATGTCGATGCCCGTCCCGATCAGGGCGATCATTACCGCGTACCCAAAAGTTCTGAGGTAATGATTGTTCACTTTGTCACTGAAGCCGCCGTAATCTTCCGCATCCGTCCCAGCCATGCCGCCGATCTGCAAGGTCGAGCCGTTTGGGAAGATGATGTCGGACCAGACAACGAGCACACGGTTCTGGCCGAACGAGACCTTGCTGTCGTAGCGACCGAACAGTTTCGGGCCCTGCGGGATCAGCAGGCGATGACCTGTTGCACTGTCATAGACGTTCTGGCTGACCTGGGCGGTAATACGTCCCGGAAGGTCAGAGTTGATGCCTGTTATCAATATCGCCGGAATAACCGAGCCTCGTTTCAATTCGTATAGGTACTGCTGTGGTACGACGCGGTTTGGCAAATAGCCGAGATCCTTGAGATCGGCATTGAAGAAGTCTTCCTTAGAATTCTGTCCGTTCGGGTCGAGGTTCTGCCCGCCCATCCCGGCGCGCAGGGCCGCGGCGTAAAGATCGGACGGGCATCGTAAACTTAAGGAAGCGTGGATTTTGATGTGCGATGCTTCAGTATGACCGACCGAGACGCTCTCTACCGCCGCCGCCGCTTTCCCGCCGAGATCATTGCCCATGCCGTGTGGCTTTATTTCCGTTTTCCATTGAGCTTGCGGATGGTCGAAGACTGCTGGCAGCGCGTGGCATCATTGTCTCGCATCAAACAATCCGGCTGTGGGCCGAGAAATTCGGACGAACCTTCGCCAACCGGATCCGTCTTCGATCATCCGGCCGGCTCGGCGATAAATGGCATCTTGACGAAGCTGTCATTTCGATCCGGGGCGAGAAACATTGGCTATGGCGCGCCGTGGATCAGGATGGTTTCGTTCTGGAGGCTCTGGTACAGAGCCGCCGGAATGCCAAGGCAGCCAAACGCCTGATGCGCAAGCTGCTGAAGGGCCAAGGCTGTGCGCCACGCGTAATGATCACCGACAAGCTTCGCTCCTACGACGCCGCAAAACGAGAAGTGATGCCCGGTGTCGAGCACCGCTCTCACAAGGGCCTGAACAATCGGGCGGAAAATTCCCACCAGCCGGTCCGACGGCGAGAACGGATCATGAAGCGCTTCAAATCACGGCGACAGTTGCAGCGCTTCGTCTCCATTCACGATCCAATTGCCAACCTCTTCCACATCCCACGCCACGACATTTCCGCCAGTCACCATCGCGAACTGCGCGCTGCCGCCATGAGCATGTGGGCTGTCCGCTCCTGTATCGTATCCGGCAAAGAGCTCATTCTTCCTGTTCAACGCAATCGGCCTGATGGTTCTTTTTCCTCGCGTTACTCTGCCGGAATCGACCTTTGCGTAACTCTTCAGGTGCTACTAAAGTCCCTCTTTCTCTGAACCAATATGGATCGCGCTTCGTTTTCTTTTCAGTCGCCGCGCTCATTGTATACGTCCATCCAGAAATGTCGCTGCGGATTGCTAACGATTAATCGTCCTCCTAAACCAAGATTTACGAATTTTCTGGGGGAATGTCTCACCGAAACCGCGCGCATCTGGATCAAGCGCTTGACCGCGGATGTCACCTTGCAGCCAACGCAAACGTTTTTCGATTCCGGTGGTAATCGGTTCTTTGGTGATCGCTACACTTGCTTCAACAAATCGGACACCCGGGCCGAATGCCGTGGCCATGTTTTGCGGATCAACCGGCTTAACAGACGTAGGTATGTCGTCGTTATCGAAGGTCACCATTTGAGGTAGCCAATCGCTCGGGATCAAGCGGCTCCCCTCCAAGTCGCCAATAACACGAACGACGTTGACGATCCTCATTTGTCGATCGATTAGCCCGAACGCTTTTGGAACTAACCAACCAAAGCGCTCTTGGAGTCCGTTGCGATCAATGGGATCATAGACGTTGGGACCCAGAAGCAAATAGAGGGTGCCCCTACCGGGCATCTCCAGCATAATGGCGTTACCCTCGAAGAAAGACCGAAACCTCGGGCCACCTTCTATCGACCAATCAGGGTAGCCTTCGTAACGCGATCGCACGACGCTAGAAGCTGTTCGCAACACGCCGTTATCATCTATTGTCAGTGACAGCTTTATGTTTATCGTAGTGACGGGCCAACTCCACCACAGCCACGCGAAAGGAGGACCGGCAAACAAGCCTATGACAGCGAGGCAGATTGTCAGCTTTTTAAATCTCAATATTCTCAACCACTAACAAACAAGTTGGACAATTATGAAATCGGTACGCCTTCAGGCGGCAGCCCGCTTTGGCTTGGGTAATCTACGCTTCCACAGTTTCGAAAGCTTCAGTCCTCTCGCATAGCTCGGTTGATCTGATCCATGAGAGGTTTCAGCAGGTAAGACAGCGCCGTTCTCTCACCGGTCTGAACGAATGCTTCGACCGGCATACCTGCAAGAAGCGGAAGCGAGCCAAGACGTGCCAGTTCGTCGGCAGGAATAGAAATGCGGGCCGTGTACCAGGATTCTCCAGTCTGCTGATTGAGGATAAGGTCAGCCGCAACCGTCTTGATCTCGCCGAAGATTTCCGGTGTGGTTCGTTGATTGAAGGCTGAGAACCGCAATGTCGCCTTCTGGCCAATGTGCAACTGATCAATGTCGGCCGGCTGAATGCGGGCCTCCACCACAAGTGCGTCATTGACCGGCACGATCTGCATGATCGTCTCGCCCGGGGAAATCACCCCGCCGATCGTGTGCACTGCAAGCTCGTGAACCAGCCCGGACTGTGGCGCAAGGATATTGATCCGCTTCAATTGATCGTCTGCCGTGACACGCTGTTCCGCGAGCTCTGCAAGCTTGTTGTCGACGTCTCGCAACTCGGTGACGACTTCCGTGCGCCGATCCTGGTCCAGTTGCAGGATCTGCAGCTCGGTCTCAGTCACACGCGTTTCGGTCCGGGCCACTTCAGCGATCAGTTGGCCTCGTTCGCCATCGAGCTGCGCACGCAGCCGCTCCTGTTCTGCCAGACGGTTGAACTGTATCAGTTGCTGGTCACTGAGGTTTCGGACACGGATCAGCTCCTGGCCTATCCAGGACAGCTCTTCCTCCTTGGCCTTCAGTCGCACCGTCAGGCCGTTGGTCTCCTGACCAATCTGGTCGATGCGCTGACGCAATTGCGCCTTCTGGCTGTTCAGCGTGTCGCGTCTCGACGTGAACAGAGCCTGTTCTGCCACCACGTATTCTGGGGACGGCCCACTCTCGAACACGGAGGATCGGGACGATGAAGTCGCGATTTCCTGGAGATCGTCCCGCTCGGCAATCAATCGATACCGGCGAGCTATCAGTTGATCGAGCTGCTTGGTGATAATGGCGAGATTGGCACGAGTAATCGTGTCATCGAGCTTGATTAACACATCGCCTGCTTCCACTCGCGAGCCGTTGCGCACGAGGATTTCGCCAATGATCCCACCTTCGCGGTGCTGGATCCTTTTCACGCTACCATCAACAACGACGGTACCCATTCCGACGACGGCGCCGGAGAGCATCGCGGTAGCCGCCCAGCCACCCATTCCCGCGACGAGAAGGACTATGGTCACTATTGCAGCAATCGAGTAGTTCCTGATCGAGCGCGCTGCCGGACTTGTTTTGTTAGTCTCACTCATTTTTCCGGCACTGCCCGCATTGTTGTTTTTCTGAGAACCTCATCGCGCGGCCCGAAGCTCACCATGGCTCCCTGTGCCAATACGAGAACGTGGTCCACGGCTGCCAACGCACTCGGCCGGTGGGCAATGATCACGACGATCGAGCCGGCCTCACGGATCCGCATGATAGCGTTTGTCAGAGCGGTCTCGCCTTCCGCATCGAGATTGGCGTTTGGCTCATCCAGCACGATGAGGAACGGTTGTTGATAGAGAGCACGCGCCAGACCGATACGCTGCCGCTGGCCGGCTGACAGGATGGCACCATTGGCTCCGATGCGGGTGTCGTATCCGTCAGGCATGGACAGGATCAGTTCGTGAGCGCCCGCAAGCTTGGCCGCATGAATGGTGTCGTCAGAACTCGCAGACGCACTGAACCGGCTGATGTTCTCCGCGATCGTGCCATCGAACAGCTCGACAGCTTGTGGAAGATAGCCGATCGACGGTCCGAGGGCCTCCGGGTCCCATTGATCTACCTCTGCCCCATCAAGCCGAATTGTTCCTCGCGCCGGTGGCCAGATGCCGACGAGTGCACGTGCAAGCGTCGACTTGCCCGAACCGCTCGGACCGATGATCCCCACGCCCTGACCCGATTTGAGTTCGAACGTTGCCTCGCGCACGATCGGCGTCTGCGCGCCTGGTGCAACGACAGCCAATCCTTTGACCGCGAGTGAGTGTTGCGGCTTCGGCAAGGGCATGCGGTTTCGGTCCGCACGAAATTGCTCCAGAAGCTTGTACAAGCGGCCCTTGGCCTGCCGCGAATTGACGAAGCCTCGCCATTGACCGATCGCCTGCTCGATGGGAGCAAGTGCCCGTGATGTCAGGATCGAGGAAGCGATCATCGCGCCTGGGGATGCGAGTTGCTTGATGGCGAGCCAAGCTCCCAGAGCCAGCACCGCAGATTGCAGTCCCAGCCTGAATATCTTCGACGCCGTGGAGAATCCCGCAGTCGCATCGCCAGTCTGACGCTGCTCTTCAATGTAACGAGCATTCGCTTCGTGCCAGCGCGATGAATAGGCGCCGCGCATGCCCATTGCGTAAAGCGCCTCTGCATTGCGACGGGCAGCCTCCAGAAACTCGGATCGCGCACCGGCCAATTGAGCGATCCGGCGTGACGGGTCACGCAGAACTGCTTCACTCGTCAGGGTCATCGCAATGAGGATGATGGCGCCCGCGATCGCCAGCCAGCCGAGATAGGGATGAAACAGAAACAGGATCGCAATGTAGAGCGGCAACCAGGGCATGTCGCAGATCGCGATCGGCCTTGGTCCGCTCATAAATTGCCGGACCTGTTCGAGATCGCGAACTGGCTGGGAGATGGCTTCCTTCTTCGACATACGAAGAGGCAGAACCATGACCGCATCGAATGTCGGCCCACCCAGTTGTTCTTCAATTCGCTGTCCAATGCGCGCGAGGATGCGGGCGCGGATAAGCTCAAGCACTCCGAGAAAGAAATAGAGGCCGATTGCAAGCACCGAAAGTGCCACAAGCGTTGGCACGCTTCGGCTGGCCAGTACCCGGTCATAGACCTGCATCATGAACAGGGGACCGGTCAGCATCAGAATGTTGGTAACAGCGCTCAGTGCGGCCACGCTCACAAATGCTGACCTGGTCTGCCTCAAGGCCGCGGCGACCAGAGGTCGCCGCGTTTCAGTCGTCGTCGATATAGTCAATGTTCAATCCTAGGCCACGAACCGAACATCGTCGTCATGCAGGCTGGTGAGCGCCACATTCTTTAACGTGACGGTGTTGCTGGCATCATAGGTTATGACGGTATCGTCTCCGACCTGTGCAGCTGCCGCGAGTACAGCTTCGAAGTCGGCGAAGACACTGGTGTCGATCTCAAGAACATCTGCCGAACCCGCGCCAGCCTGGAAGTCGGTAACCGTGTCGAGTCCGAAGTTGGGCTTGAAGACGATAATGTCGCTACCGTCACCTGTCGTGATTGTGTCGTTCCCAAGACCACCGTCGAAGACATCGTTCAGCGATGTCCCCGAAAGGGTGTCATTCCCTGTGGTGCCGTTGATGCGTGATATCGACGCTTCCTTGATCTGGGCGCGATCCCAGACTGTGCCATCGGCAAACTCGATCTTCTCAACACCCCAGTTCTCAGTGTTGGAATAGAACTGCTCGTCCAGCGTTATGACATGGCCAGTACTGTTGACAGTGATCTTTGCATGGGAGCCGACACGGCTGAAGGTCAGGTCGCCGACGTTCAGGTCCGTCAGCTTGAGAACATCGACATCGGACGTGGAGCCAGATTCATCGTTGATATAGTCGCTTCCATCGCCGGAAGCGTAGATGTAGGTGTCGCTTCCGGCACCACTTTCGAAGAGACTTTCCGACACCCTCTAATACCTCCCCCAACGCAACAGCTCTTGGATTTGTGGAATGCTTCAATGCCTCCCCTGCTGCCTGAAGATACTTTCCCGGCGTCTCAAGCGACTGTCCCGCCAGATTTCCGAGATCCTTAAGATCTTCTCCGATCCCCTTCGCCAACAGATCAATTTTTGAGTTCTGAAATAATGCGCTATAGGTCATCGCAATCCTTTCGGAGCCATCGTTGTAAGATTAGCTTACGCGGGTTTATGAGTATTACACTGACGAACGCTATAAGAGCAGGGAAAAGCACTCCAAATCCTAGGGAGGCTGAAATTAAAAGCGCAAATAGCGCAGTAAAAGATGCAAAGGCAACGTTTGAGAACGGGTTGGTAAAGAGAACCACGAATGAAACCAACACGCCTTCTCTAATATTATTCGGATACCTACCCAATACTAGAAGGTAATATTCATGTAAATTCGCGGGGTAACGAAACCTATGATCTTTATTCAATTAATTACACCATTAATATTAAATTGACGCCCGCGTAGTTATATAACCTTTAGGCCAAAGACCCCGCTTTTTTCCACCTCGCCCCATCAAACGCTACCAAAACAACTTGGCGTTCACAACGAAAAATTGTCTTCAGTAAAAAATCAAGGTTTTTAAAGGTAATTGCAACTAAAAATCACAAAAGACATGACATTGCCTGATGCCGTTTGAGATATGGGCGAAAGCGTTTGCTATCCTATAGAACCATCGCAAGGCAGCGTAATACTAGGGTAATAGCACCACAAGCTGCGGACGCTGAGTTTTTTGATCGTATCTTGGACAGACATGTTTAGGTCAGTCCCAAAAAGAACTAGAATAATATATACATCTTTACTGGAAAATGTCCGCGTTGCCTTGACCCTATCTTGAGGAGATAATGACGCAGGCCAAGCGGGAACCGAGCGCGGTTAAGGAACTGCGATAAGAGTACAACACAAACATCGAAGGCGCTCCTCGCGTTGTCGCAGTCTCAGGATGTTGAGCTCACCACATTGCGCAGACAGACCTATGAAAACGGATATTTTGATAGCTTCGAAGGACGCAACCTCGACGAGTTGATAAACATGAGCCTTTATTTCGGTTTGATCATGACCGCCGGTTCACTAACGAGGGGCTGAATACCGTGCTCGTCGCTATTATTCAAAGGCGAGGACAGACTGTTCTGAACGTCGTCTCAAATGACACCAGCGACACCGCACGAGAAGCAATCCACTTGTCTCCACCGCTTGGTTCCACCACGCAAACCGCGTATTGAGCGCGTCGGAAAACCTAATCGTCGTCGGAAATAAGTGGCAGGTCGACGCTCTTGAGCGGAATCAAACCGCCGACCTCGTTATCTGGCCGATAAGTTCGCGCTGAATTTCCGTCTAGGGCAATTACTTGCCCTCGGGGATGGCTGATATGGGGCCGGGAGCGGACTGTCCGATAATGGAGCCCTAACGGCGACAGCGGACCAAAGCACATTCCTTGATTTGGGAACCAAGTAAGGCAACAGTTCCTGCGATTGACACGGGACAGCGAAACGCTGCTTTCCCAGAAGCCTATGCAGTTCCGGCCTTGTTTGCGAAACCGGATGCGATCAAGTAAAGCTTCCAATATGGATGTTGGTCGAACGAGCAGCGATATTCGTCGGTTGCGTATAGCCGGGACGGGACATTTTGTTCCGTCCCGGGTCCTATTGTCGACGGACATTGATCGCGAACTGGGCTTTGAAGAGGGTTCTCTTGAGAGACTGTCCGGGGTGTTCAGCCGGCATGTCTGTCAGCGAGAGGACGATCAGATCGCAATGGCCGTTGCCGCTGCAAATCTTGCCATGCAGAAGGCAGGCACCGGCCCTGAGAACATTGATCTTGTCATCGGTGCTTGTGGTGTTCCATATCAGCCCCTGCCGGCAACCGCACCGCTGGTGATGGACCGGCTCGGCATTGCCGAGGGTCGTGCTGCCGCCTTCGATGTCAATGCGAGCTGTCTCAGCTTCCTGGCCGCTGTTGATCTGGCCGCTGACCGTATCGCGATGGGACGGGTCCGTGTGGCTATTGTCTTTTCTGCGGATATTGCCTCGAGGGCGCTGCCTTGGCACGATCAGCCGGATGTTGCGGCATTGTTCGGCGATGGGGCGGCTGCAATCGTGCTGACGGCGGCTTCAGAGGGCGACAGTTCGATCCGTGCAAGTCTAATGCGCACCTATCCTTCAGCCTATGACGCTTGCGGAATCGGTGCGGGTGGTACGCGCTTCGATTTTCACTGGCAGCCGGATGAATTTGCCGCCCACTCCTCCTTCCGTATGGACGGCAAGGCGCTGTTTCGTATTACGCATCGCCATTTTTCCCGCTTCGTCGACGAGCTTCTCACCGCTGCCGGATGGACAGCCCGGGATGTTGATCTCGTAGTGCCGCATCAGGCAAGTCCGTTGGCGCTGGAGCACATGATCAGACAGACCGGGATGTCAGTCGATCGAGTGGTCAACATTGCAGCGCGCTTTGGAAATCAGATAGCGGCCTCCATTCCAACGGCGCTGGATATCGCCTGGGTTAACGGGCGGGTCAGAAAGGGATGCAAGCTTCTCATGCTCGGCACATCGGCCGGTGTGTCCTTTGGCGGCATGGCGATAGAGGTTTGACTCCCATGCGTGTTCTCGTCACAGGCGCCACAGGTTTTCTGGGAGGTCGGCTGATCCGGTATCTTGCAAACCGCGGATTTGAGACAGTGGGGCTCGGTCGAGACCAGGCCCGTCGCCGCCAGCTCCAGGACCAAGGGTTCGCGATCTCTTGCGCAGATATATCCCGACCCGTGCTTCACCTGGTCGATGAGATCGGCACTGTGGATGCTGTCGTGCATTGTTCAGCACTCTCGGCATCCTGGGGTAAACCTGCAGCCTTTCGCCTGGCGAATGTTGAAGGCACGGGCCATGTGCTTGAGCTGGCTCACGCGCTCAAGGCGCGTCGCTTCGTCAATATATCCTCGCCGACTGTTTACTTCGAACTCAAGGACAAGACCGACGTCGCCGAAACGGCGCCGCTGCCGCCTCCGATTAATGCCTATGCCCGCACCAAGGCCGAGGCCGAGGCAATGGTTCTTGCCCGAGGGAGCGTCGGTCCTGTGAACCTTCGGCCGCGTGGCATCTATGGCCCCGGCGACCAGACGCTGCTGCCCCGGATTACCGCGGCGGCCTGCCATGGTCCCCTGCCGCTCCTGCGGTCGGGCGCGGCCGCCATCGATCTAACCCATGTTGATGATGTTGTGCGGGCCATCGAGGCGGCGTTGACGATCAGTCATATTGAGGGGCAGACCTTCAACATTTCGAGTGGTGAAATGGTGCCGGTGCGTGACATCGTCGAGCTCGTTTGTTCAAGGCTTGCAATAGAGCTGCGCTGGAGACGCGTGCCGTTTTATCCGGCGCTGGCGGCTGCTCGCCTGGCGGAACTGGTGAGCCTTGCCCGTTCGGCCTCAACCGAGCCCCTGGTTACATCCTACACCCTCGGGCTATTTGCGTTTCGCCAGAGCCTGGATATCTCCAAGGCCCGCCGGATGCTTGGCTGGCAACCCCGTATCTCATTCGAAGAGGGGCTTGCAATGACGATTGCCCAGGAGCGGCGGCCATGAAACCGCTGTTTGCCAACAGCGCCTTTGTCAGCGCGCCGGAACGCTTCTATCTTCGCGGCGGAGGCTGGCGGGCCGTGCCGCTCAGGGTACGCTTTGGTCTTTTCGAGCATCCGACAGCCGGGCTAGTGCTAATCGATACAGGCTATGGACCGCGGGTGACGCAAGGGAAGCGCAGTCTCGGCTTGTGCCTCTATAACGCGATCCTCGGTCCGGATCTGGTGATAGAAGGCCAGCCAACGGCGGTTTTACAAAGGCTTGGCCTCAGGCCCGATAATGTGTCTATCGTCATCGTCACTCATTTCCATGCCGATCACGTCGCGGGTCTCGACAAGTTTGCGAATGCGCGGATCATCGCAAAGAGAGAGATACTGGAACGCGTCCTGACGGCGCCCGTTCGGACCAATCTGCGGCACGGCATATTCACCGAGCTCCTGCCCGCCAGCCTTCTTTCGCGAACGGTCGATGTTGACGGATCTGCGCTGATCGAGGCGCCGTTTGGCCTCGGGAAAGGCCGCGATATTCTCGGTGATGGCAGCGTGCTTGCCATCGATCTTCCGGGGCATGCCGCTGGCCATTTCGGTCTGTGCTTTAACACCATGCCACGGCCACTTCTCTATGCGGTCGATGCGCAATGGTGCGGGAATGCATTGGCGCAGGAGCGGCGTCCGGGCTTTCCCGCAAGCCTCGTGGCTGACGATCCCCTGGCCCTTGCCAAAAGTACCCGTCGCGTCCTAGCCTTTCAGGAGGCGGGCGGTGAGGTGCTTTTGTGTCACGATCCTGCGGTCAGCCCGCATGATCTGGTTGAGGACATGCCGTGAACTCCCGCCTTCGGATTGCATCCGCCTTTGCGCAAACGCTCTGGACCTCGCGGGCCGGGCGCTCGCGTACCGCGTTCAAGCACTGGCAGTCCTTGCAACTTCAGCGCTGGCTCAACCACAGCCTGCCCGCTGTCAATTTCTACGAAGTTGCAGCACGTCGGCTGGAGATGCTGCCAATTATCGACAAGGCCGTGGTCATGGCAGATTTCGCCGCCTTCAATCGAGGGCGGATCAGCGCCGAGGACGGATGGCGCGCTTTTGAGACCACTGGCCAGATCGGAGAGGTCAGCATCGGTGCAAGTACCGGCACGAGCGGCAATCGTGCGCTTTATGCGGTTGACGCCTGCGACAAGGACCGCTGGCTGGGCACCATTCTGGCAAAAGCCGTACCGCGGTTCCTCCTTGATCCAGAGAAGGTTGCCGTCATCCTACCGCAGAACTCCGCGCTTTATGACGGTGCCAATCGCTCTCGCTTGCTGCGACTGATGTTCTTCGATCTCAACGAGGGTATTGAGGCCTGGCTGGATGATCTTGAGAGGTTTGCACCCACCACCATCGTCGCACCGCCTCGGGTTTTGCGCCATCTTGCCGAGCACGCCGAACGGCTGCAGCCCAGACGCATCTTTGCCGGTGGCGAAACGCTGGATCCCTTCGACCGCACGATCATCGAGACCCGTTTTGGCAAGAGACTGGGTCAGATCTATATGGCGACAGAAGGACTTTTCGCTGTCTCCTGCTCGCACGGGGCCTTGCATCTTGCAGAAGACGCCAATTTCTTCGAGTTCGAGGCAGTGGAGGGCGGGCTGGTTTCGCCCTGTGTCACGTGCATCCGGCGCCAGTTCCAGATTATGGCGCGGTACCGCATGAACGACCTTATGCGCCTGTCCAAAAGCCCCTGCGCCTGTGGATCGCCGCTCCGAGTTGTCAACGAGATCGTCGGTCGGCTGGATGACGCCTTTGCTTTTGACCGTGCGGATAACATGCGGCTTCTGGTGACGCCTGATGTGATGCGCAATGCAGTGCTCGGGGCCGATCGTTCGATCACCGATTTTCGCATCTTGCGGGAGGGGGCTGAGCAGGTAGCGCTTGTCCTTGAGCCGAAACTTGCCGTTCAGGGTGCAAAAGCGGCCCGGGATGCACTCACCGATGTGTTTTCGCAACGTGGGCTGTCCCCGACGATTATCCTTCGACAGGAGGCGATGGAATTTGCGGCTCACCGGAAGCTTCGACGGGTGGAAAATCGGCTTCCGCCTGAGGATGGGCGCTGATGACACTTTCTGGAGCGGGTGGCGCGGTGTCAAATGAGCCGGAGGCGGTTGGTCGTTGCGTGGCGCTTTTCAACGCCTATCCGGTCCCGGACCTTATTGGTAATCTCACGACAAAGGTTGATGCGATCGACGTGGAGGGGCGTCATTTTCCGATTACCCTCAACGATCAACGCGATGCTCCGACCTGCTATATCTGTTGCCCAAGCACCGCTTATGTCGACTATGCCCTCGACGAAACACGCAATTTCGCCGGTGCTCCGCTCTTGCGTTGGGCTGCATCTGGCTTGATCCGTGCCTGCGGCCCGCTTTTGAGGGCCAGCGGGCTCGATCAGCAGGTGCAGGTCAACAACTGGTTGCTGTCCACCAATCCGGTGCCAGTCATCAGCGCCTCGGGGGCCTCTGGGCTCGTGGCACAATTGTGCGAGCGATATCCCAATCGGGCGATCGTCATCCGGTCATTAAACGAAATGGCTGATGGGTCTTCGATCCGCCACCTGAGGGCGGCGGGATTTCGTATGATCGCGGCGCGGCGGATCTATCTGTTCTCCGGCAATGACGGGCGCAAGACGCCGAACCAAGGGTATGACCGCAAGCTTATCAGTCGGACAACCTATCGGTTTGCGGCCGGAGAAAGCTTTACCCAGGCGGATTACGAGCGTGCAGCCGAGCTTTACGCTATGCTGTATCTGGAAAAATATACCCCGCTCAATCCCCAATATACCGCGCTTTACATCAGGGAGATGCACAGGCTCGGCCTGTTTGACCTCTTGGGCTTCCGGGACGGCGAGGGCAGGCTTGCCGCGGTGTCCGGCTTTTTCGCTAATGGTCGTACTCTGACGCAACCGATCGTCGGATATGACACGAGCCTTCCGTTGAAAGATGGGCTTTATCGTCTCGTCATGGCGACGGGCCAGATGATCGCGGCTGAACGTGGGCTGTTTTTCAACATGAGTGCCGGGGCCGGCCGTTTCAAAAGCCTTCGTGGCGCGGTACCTGTCATCGAATACAATGCCGTCTATGTCGCTCATCTTCCCGCACGCCAGCGCCTGGCAGTGCGAGTCATGGAGGCGTTGCTGCGCTGTATTGGCATTCCGCTTCTGGAGGGTTTCAACCTTTGAGCATGTCTCCCGATACCTGGCAGGCGGTTGCCATCGCCTCTGAGATTGACAAGAGGCCACAGCGCATATTGCTGGCAGGAGTGCCTGTAGTGCTGTTTCGCAGCGGGGAGACGATTGCCGCTTTGCAGGATCGATGTCCGCACCGGCATGTCCAACTATCGAAGGGAAAAGTCGACAAGGGCGAGATCGAGTGTCCGTATCACGGCTGGCGATTCAACGCGGCCGGTGCCTGCACGACCATTCCCGGTCATACGGGCGCCGTGCCCGGCTATCGCGTGCCACGATTGACGACCTTCGTGAAGGAGGGGGTTGTGTTCGTGGCAAGCGGTGCGCCCAAGGAAGCGCCCTATTTGCACTGTGCCGAGGGGCAGAAGATGATCGTCAAGCTTGTGAGCAGCAGCACGCGCTCGACGCTGGTCGATGCCGTCGAGAACATTCTCGATGCAACACACACCCATTTCACCCACAAGGGCCTTCTGCGCGGGCTGAGCAGCGAGCGGCAGCGCGTGCGTGTCGATGTCACTGGCGGTCCCGGCTGGGTCGAGGCGTGTTATACCGGAGAAGAACGGCAAAACGGCCTAATCAGCCGTTTGCTGGAGGGGGAGCGGGTGAGGACGATCGGGCGTTTCCGCTATCCCGGTATTGCAGAACTGGAATACTGGGGGCCGAAGGGCCTGGTGCTGGCAACGACATTCCATCTCAGACAGGCGGTGGACAACCAGGTCGATGGGATCGGGTGCCTGATCGGACCGCGGGGCGGCCTGCTCGATCAGCTGAAATCTCTGGCTTTCCGACCCATGTTCCGCATTGCCTTGGAGCAGGACCGCCGGGTGCTGGCATCGGCAAGCCGGAACGCCGCTTACTGGCCGGAGGCATCGCCGATCATCGGGCCGCTGGATTTCCTGCGCCGAAGCATTGAGGCGATCATGGCCGGTGCTGCGCCGCCTGCTGCCAATCAGCCGGAGAGTTTCTCCATCGCACTCTGATCCGGCCCGTCCCATTCGATATCGCGGGTGGAGGCGCGTTGAAGGGAAATCCGGTGGCGAAGGGCGAGGACCGCTATTTCGCCGAGAGCAAGCCATTGCGCGCGCTTTGGTCCTGGGTCTTGCGACCAGTCGAGAAGATCCTCTGCGCTCTTGAGGTCATTCAGAAAGCCGCGGATTTCGCCGCGGCGTAGAGCTGCCGGCAGTCCGTAGATCCATAAGGCAAGGCGGACTGTCTGCGGGCTGGAAACATCCGGTTTAAGGCTGCCTTCGCCTGTCCAGATCGCCTGTGCGAATGGCTTCGGATCACAGAAGAAATGCAGTCCGCTTGTGGCGCGGGGATTGCATTCAAGTGGGAGCACGTCGCCGTCGTGCTTGAGGATCATGTCGAAGGAAATCTGGCCAGTCCAGCCGGTGCCAGCGGCAAAATCCGCGACGAAAGCCCTGGCCGCCTCGTTCTCGACAGGCTTGAAAAAGATGCCTGCGCCCTTACCGGCACGATAGATTGAGCTGTACAGCGAAAGCGCCTGCAGACGACCATTCTGTGCGATGGCGTAGGCACTGATCTCCTTTCCCGCGATAAATTGCTGGGCGACCCAGGGTGCCTGAGGCGTCGGCGTAAGAGCGTCTACCTCTTGAGATTCTGGCTGAAGCAGTACACGGCTTGCAAAGCGCGACCAGGCGGGTTTGAAAACCATCTGGGACGCCATCGAGCGGATCAAAGTAAGATCAGTTCTGTTCTTCAGGAGCACGGTATGCGGCGCTGCCAGTTTAAGGCTTTTGCAGATTTCGATGAAATCAAACTTGTTGTGCGCCCGGGTAAGGACATCTGGGTCTGGCGCAAACAGCCGAGCAGTCATCCCGCGTTCGCGCCATAGTGCAGCCAAATAAAAGATCTCCTCGCAGGTCGGCAAGACCAGCGTGACATCCTCCCGTTTCACAAGGTCTTCGACCACATCAGCATAGAGCCTCGATTCGAAACGCGGCGGCGGCAAACGAAAATATCGATCGCAGGCACGGCTCGCGGCTGAAATCGGTTTGGATGGCGTGTCGGCAAGCAGCACGCGCCAACCTGCGTTGTGGAAGAGCCGCGCGAGGTGCAATGCCACCGGTGCCCGTGCCCCAGTTATCAGGACTGATTGACTTGAAACCGAAGCCACCATCGTTGCTGCGTCCTACTGTGCTCGTGTCGTAGCGGGAGATACTGGAATGCCTGAGAGCTTTGTCTGACGCATTAGCCAACAGACATTCCAGGCACAAGATCATTGATCCGCAACGTTACTGTCCGGCTTTCGCAAGTTCCGTGGGGAAGAAATCTCGATGAAAATATCCGGGTTCACCGGGTCGCTTCTTATCGGAAATCAATAGAGACAGCAAATGAGATACCCGCGTTAGCTTGAACTTGCTTCGTTTCAATGCGCTCATGTTGCTGAGGATGCTAGGGAACTCTAGGGGGTCTCTAGCGTCGCGTATTCCGCCGTCATCAACGTCCGCTTCCAGGCGGCGGTTTGATTGATTCAACGTCCGAAATGAAGGCGCGAAGCGGTCGCGACGCACGAGCCGCATATGGTTCATGAAAATACCATTTAAGCGTCTTCGCCTTGATAGGAATCGGAACATCGACTTCGTCGTTCGCGGCTGATAGATTCTGAGATTTTCAACCCTGACAACGAGTTGTTCTCGCCAATGTCCAGAATCTCGAGTGGAACACTATCCGAAGAGGACCTATTTTGGACATGTCCGGTGGAGCTGTCTGGAATCTAGGCTAGGATGTTTTCGTACTATCCGACATATTCGTACACCGTTTCCGTGCCGACATTTAACGTCGAAAATCAGGTTTCACCTGGAAACTGATGGGAAAGCTGTCGGACGTTACAGAAGTCCGAAGCTTCCTGATCTTGAAAGCTCCATATAAATCAATTAAATCAATATCTTAGTTCCATAATTGAGATTATGTGATTTTTCTATTGTAGCGCCCATTTAGTAATGCGACAGTTGGGCCGGATAGAAATGCGACACTCTCCTCGCACGACGACGCTGGTCAATTTCAACGTTGGGAGCAAGGATGCGACGATGCTCAGCCTGACTTCAGTCAGGAACGTTCGGAGTTGCTATGTCCTTTTTGATCACCATGTCGCAGAAAGAATTGCATCGCCTCGAGGTCATCCAGAAGAGCCATGATCGGCGCTTGAGTGATGTGCATGTTGCCGGCGTCCTCGGCGTCAGCCGAAGCCAGATGCACCGGCTGTTAAATACATATGAGATGGATAGCATGCCCGGTCTGATTTCCAAGAAACGCCGACAACCAAGCAACCGACGTCACAGCAATGCGATCCTCAAGCAGCGAGCGGAGATGGCTGGGTGGGAGGCTGGGGAGGTCTCGGCCCTGCACAGATCGAACTTCTGACCAGTGACATACCCAAGATCTTTAGCGTGTCGCGGAAGAAATGGTTCAATCGATTTGGAATGAGCAGCACTCGGTGAAACTTTGTTATCCCCGCGCTTCCATCATATTACTTCGGCGTCGTGACCTTATTCTTGCGCTGGGATCTGCGGCCAATTGCTGACCGTTTGCGCGAGTAAGCTGGCGCCACCATGGGGTAGGATGAGGGCAGCCCCCACTTTGAGCGATATTCATCAGGCGTCAGGCCGTACTTACGCCGCAGATGGGTTTTTAGGGATTTGAATTTGAGACCGTCTTCCAGGCAGACGATCCATTCGTCGGTAACCGACTGATGGCGCGGCACTGCTGGTGGGCGAGTGGCAGCTCTGACGCTTGTGCAACTCACTGAAGCGGCACTTCTGAGGCTACTGGACACGGCGTATATCAGTTCGGGCAGCGCTGCGGCCGGTATGTGGTTCTTCGTCACCCAGGCGCTGACAATCCTGGCGGTCGCTTCAACCGAGGAAAGACCTGTCGGCAATCTTGAGGGTTCAACTGGGGTTTTTGTCAGATTGGTTAGAACTTTCGTCATGGCTCCCCTCTTCACCACTTGATCCTGATACCGGCTGTTGCTTTGTAGGAATAACTATCGACAGGATTGATGAGGCTCGCCTTGGCCGAGGCTTCTGCATAAAGCGAGTACTTGTCGTTGCCCCAATTATAGGACGCGCCGATCCCAAGCCCGCCGGAAACGCGGTCTATACCGTTATGAAGGTCGGTGTCGGAAACGATGACGCTCGTATCATCCAGGAACTGATAGTAGAGATTGGCGATGCCGTAGATCTTGAGACGCCTTGTTTCGCCAGCATCGTCCTGCCAGACCTTCTGATGATCCAGGGCCAGTCCAAAGCGCCCCTGCATGCTCTCGGCTCTGTCGATATGCACCATAGACTTGAAGACGTCTTCGAAGTCATTGGAGCGAACGCTGGTATAGGTGAGCTGTGCTTGTGGCGTGAGGGCCCACCCATCCTGAAGCGCGAGGCGGCGGCCTGCTTCGACCGATACTGAATAGGCATGGGCATCAACGCCATCAGCAAGTTTTGATGTGGCAAGATGGGAGAGGAAGTCACTTTCCATCCAGTTGAGCTGGGCTTGGCTGTCGAGGTAGAAACCATCGTCCCCATACCACGTGAGCGTTGCTCCGACACCAAAGCCGGTTGTCATCAGGGAACCGTCGCCATGTGGAGATGCGATATCGGCGTCAGCGCTCAGGTGTTGTAGCGTGACAGCTGCGATCAGTCGTCCGTGATCTCTATCTGCAACAACCCGGTCGATGCCCAATTGAATCCTGCTGTCATCAACCGAATACTGCATGTCCGAAGTTGAGATGGGGGCGGCAAGATGGCTGCGATTGCCCTCTGAGCGGATCCAGAAGCCACCTTCTTCAGTCACGATAACATCCGCGCGTGTGGAGGACTGCGCCTCTTCACCCGCAATTACAAGTGAGGGTCGCGTGATCCAGAAGCGACTGCCGACGCGCTGTTCCAACGTCGGAAGCTCGTTCAGTTCAAGCAGAACTCGTGGATAGGCCTCGTAGACAGGTACGCCCCCCTGGAATTGAGGGGTATTTGGCGTGACGAGTTGCGAACGCAAATACCAGTTTCCGTCCTGGGGGCTCGACGGTGCACCCTGATAGAGCTTGTAGGCATAGGCACCCTGAACGACGGCTTGCTGACCATTGTGGACGTAATCACCAAGGAGCGAAAAGGTGCCCAACGATGTGCCGGCGACCTCGATAACTTTGATACCTTCGACGGTCTGGGCGCCTGCCCCTCCGGAATTGACGATCTTGAGGTAGCTGTTGCCTGCTGAGTTTCCGTTAATCTTCAACTTGTCTGTGGCAGACGCATCGTCGGCCATGACGGTGTCGAGCCTAACCTCGCCACCCTGGCCGACATAATCGCCGTTGACGACGATTGTGTTGCCAGCGACGCTATTCGAAGCACTGAGAAGTCCGGCGTTAGATACATCGCCATTGAATGTTGCCGTTCCGGTCGTCGCTGGCTTTAGGTCGAGCTTACCCCCCGCAAGCAACGTTGTGCGGCCAGACAGCGTGAACCCACCTCCGACATGCACTGATCCGCCGCTGCCAACCACAAGTCCTTCGCCGGCGGCCGTGCCTGTCATCATATCAGTGTCGAGAACAGTGAGATTGGTGTTGTCGACAACAATCCTTTCCCAGTTGATCAGATTCGCTCCCTTTATGTCTGTCGTAACATCTTTAAAGGTGAGTTCATCGACCATGCCGTCAGAGGCAGACAGGTCGTCGCCTCCATCCAACACAAGGTTGCTGTCGAAGGTTGGAGTAGCGACAAGTACCTTATCAGAACCATCCCCAAGCAAGACGTTTCCCTTGAGGCTTCCGCCATACCAGTTGAAAACATCGTCGCCACCACGAAGGATGACATTCCCGACGATAGTTCCGTCTCGCAGTGAGACCGTATCTGTGCCCTCCGTACCCCCGATCGCGTAGCCATTTGCCGTATCAACCACTTCGATGGTGCCGAGATTATCAATCCTCGATCCCGGAGCGCCGATGTTAAGACCGATCAGATTGGCTCGCACGATCCCACTCGACGAATTGTTCAGCGTGAACAGTCCGCTTGAGTTCACGGAAAAACCGGCCTGAACGCCCTGAATCAAACCATTGTTGTCGAAGGTCACGGGTCCGAGCAAATTGGCCGGCGCCAGAGAGAGCTCGACCGCAAAGTTGGAGCCACCGCGGTCGGCCGCGACGATCTGTCCATCGTTGAGGACATGCAAGCTGTGCACGTCGCCAGGCGCCATGCCAAAATAGTTGTTGGAAATGGCATCCGAGCCTGCGGCCATGCCCGATCCGGATGTGCTGACTGTACCACCCGCAAGCACATGAATATCGATATCGCCCGAGTAGACTTGTATTCCTGCGTTGGTTGGCGCTGTATAAAGGCCGTTTTGCCATATCCCCTGGCGCCTTATGAAGCCTGTGCATTCCCAGGTCGAACCGTTTTGACTGCAGGCAGCCTGCGCATCGACGACGACGATCAACAGCGCGGTCGAGGCCCACAAGGTTGCAATCGCGGCTGAGCGGATGTTGGTTGAGAGAGCCATGGATGGTCTTTCACGCAAAAGGATGGCCTGTCCCGCGCCGGAAGCAGCGCAGGCTATACATGTTCGGTCACTGTCTGGAGCGGCGCGGGAGGTCCCGCGCCGTGTCAGACTGCGGTTTTAATGATTGTAATCGCCACGCAGCCGGAACCACTTGGCATCAGCATCGCCTGGCCGCCGGTCGGCAGGTTGTAGATAGGTAAGGTCGATAGCGGCTGAAGCGCTTCGGACCCCTGTGGTAGGAGGGTCGCTGCAACGGCGCAGCTCTGCTCGAAAGGCACCACTCTGACCATATTGCCTTCGCAACCATCAGCCGTCGGCGCGGCGAAGACGATGCCAGCTGCGGGTCCGCTGTAAGCTCCCGAGTTTGGCGGGAAGACCATACCAACAACCCCACTGATACCATGTCGCTCCGGCGTGGCTTTCGCGGTCTGGGTCTGCACCATGAACTGCGTACCTTCGGTCAGGATTTTTCCAAGACCGGCATAAGTGGATGAGCAGGCCTTAAGGCCGGAAGAATGTGCAGTGAACGGATCGGCGTTGGAAGGTGCGGTGGCTTGCCCCTGTGCCTGTTCAGGCTTCGCTTGCTCATTAGAGTTCGTGGAATCACCCTTGGGAGCGACCGTTTTTGTCTTGCCCTGGGCTTGTGCAACGGCTTGTTCGACGATTGGAAGCTGGTAGAGCGCGAAGGCGACACCGGAAAGGAGAACAGTCGCTCCCGCAGATATCAAAAGTCGTCGCAAAAGTTTTGGCTTTGACGCTTCAGCCAGTGGGGCCGGATCGGCAGCTGCCGCGCTGTGGCCAAGCTGCCGTCGAGCCATGATCCTGTCGTGAATGCTAAGCTTCTCGTCGGTCATTCTTGTCGTTCCTTCTATAAGAGGGTCTGTGTGCGTCTGCGCAGGTTGTTGCCTCAGATCACGGAAAGCGCGGCTGCAAGGCCGTCGAGGGGCGCGCGGAACGGCGCCGACGTCGGGCGATCCTTCGCGACATAAGATATGTCTACAGTGCCGCCCTTGGCGGCTGCCTGGCGCAGACGGTCACTGACCGGTAGATAGGCAATGCAGACAGTCTCATTGCAGCCCGAGACGGCGACCGAGATTGTCTTGCCGCCATCACCAGGATCGAGTGCGATCGAGGCTTGCGGACCGATCGACATCGGCGCGCGCAGGATGAAGAATGGCTTGCCATCCTCCGATGCCGCGAGCGACCAACTGAAGACCGTGTCGCCAGAAGGACCCAGAATCGATTGCGAGATGTTGCAGATCTTACGCTTTCGATCGAGGTTCTCATCGCACACGAGCGTCCAGTTGGTGAAGGGCCGGATGACCCGCCGGTACTGGCCAAGCTTCACTCCAGCTGGCACCGCGACCTCCGACGCCTTGATCGTATAGCCCGGTGTCAGCGTGTAAGACGGCGCCGGCGGGAAAGAGGCGGTCTTCCCCTTTTTTGCCGGCGCCGTTCCCTTGCTCTCCTGCGCTGTTGACGACCCGATGCAGGAGCCAACAGCGAGGAGTGCTAAGACGATAGCGACCAGATGGCGTTCGAAGGCCATGGAAACACCGATCAGTTGAAGGTGTAGCTGAGGCCGGCCCCTACACCCCAGTTTCCACCTGCGGTCGTCGCGGAGATGTTGGCGCGGATATTCTGATCCTCGTTGGTGTAGCCGAGACCGAAGGCCATAGCTCCTTCGCCTCGCCATACACCGCCGCCGATCGCAGCACTCAACTTGCCTGGACGATCATCGTAACGAAGCGATGCCGCTGCCAGACCGATTGCTGCAGCCTGTCTTGCTTCCGATCGAACGCCGCTGATATCTCCGCTCAGCTGATTGAACTTGTTGTCGGTGTAGGCGTTCGCCGAAGAGAGTGTCTGCGCCGATTTCGTGTCGGTGTAGCTGTTCGCCGTCGTGATGGCGTAAGCCGTGCGATTATCGGTATAGCTGTTGGCGGATGCGAGTGTGGTCGTTGCCTTGTCATTCAACTGTTTGACGTTGACAGCGTCGTTATCCGCGGCGCCTGCTTTGACGTTCGAGAGCAGAACGGGTGCGTTTGGATCTCCGCCCTGGAGGGTGACAGAGTTCTGGCGCACACCGTTGGTGTCTACATCGTACTGCACTGCGTTAGCCGCCGTGTTTCCGATGTTCGTCACCTGTTGACCCAAGCTGTTGACTGCCTGGTTTGTGGCATAAAGCTGGGATCCGTTGACAGCATCGGTTGAGGTCGCGGTGACCTGGCCGGCCGCAACGTTTGTGATCGTCCGCTCCGCTCCCACTGATCCAACAGACACGGTCGATGTCCCCTGCCCCGCGACATTGTAGGTGGTGCCGTTGACGGTCATCGTCGAGGTCTGGACGGTCGCTGCCGTTGTGGATCCTGCACCGAGCGCCACGTCGCCTGCATTGTTGGCAGAGGCATTTGCGCCCATGGCAACTGTGTCTGCTTGCTTGGCCTGGGCATTGTTGCCGGTAGCGACGCTGTTTGCACCGTCCGCTTTGGCGGAAGGTCCGACCGCGACACTGTTCGCGCCGTTTGCCTCACTATCGGCAAGAGTGGAGTTGGCATGGAAGTACTTAATGCCGCCGCCATTGTTGATGGACGTGATCTGCGTGTTCAGCGTGGTCAGGTTGTTGTCGACGACACCCAATGCCGAGCCGACGTTGTTGTAGCTGTTACCCTGAACCGTGTAGGACGGAGCGCTCAGCGTTCCATCGGGATTGACGGTCGAGCCACCACCGAAGTGATCTGCGATAGACGTGTTGCTGGCGAAAAGCTGTGAGCCATTGATGGCATCGACCGACGTGTTGTTGACAGCACCCGCCGCAAGATTGACGATCTTGTTGCCGCCGTTGTCCAGGCCGTTTCCGGTCAGGCTCACAGTGCCGTTGGGTCCGCCGGAGACCGCAAGCCCGTTCGTCGTCAGAATGCTGTTGCCGACGGTCAGGCTGCTGACGATGGTGACGTCATCGGCGAGGTCAAACGTGACCTTGTTGTCACTCGAGGTCTTCTTTACCTTGATGTTGCCATCGACATTGGCGAGATCGACCGTCTCGCCGGGCGCGACCTTGGAACTGTCGGCGCCTTGGGCGGTAAGGTTCCATCCCGATGTCGCCGTGGTGTTAACCGCCTTGATGGCATCGTTGATATTATTCTCGCCGGTCCCGCCGACATTGCTCATCATCACGTTCCCGGTCGTGGGATCGTAGGCGGCATTGCCACCAAGCACCGCGACCATGGAGGTGCCGAAATTGTTCAGCGAATGCCCCACCGCATAGAGTTGCGAACCGTTGATGGCGTCAGTCGAGGTTTGCGAAACAGTGCCTGCGGCGACATTGGTGATCTGGCGCTCATTACCCGCCGCGCCCACGCTGACCACGCTTGATGGCGAAGTCGCCTGGATCTTGCTGCTGTCGCCATTGACCGTGAAGGGGCCGGTGGAGGGGCCGCCAAACGCCATTGAGCCTGACCCGAGCGCGACATCGTCTGCCCGGTAAGTCTGCGCACCGAAACCCAACGCAACACTTCCAGCCCCATAACTATTGGCGAAAGTCCCCATGGCAACGGAGTCTTCAGCGATGGCATTTGCGCTGGCGCCAACTGCTGTCGCGCGATAAGTCACCGCATTGCTGCCTGCCCCGAGCGCGAGTGACACGTCGCCGGCGGCCCTGGCTCCGTTGCCTGACGCTGTCGAATTCTCACCAAGGGCCGTCGAGCCGTAACCGAACGCATTAGACGCATAGCCGTAAGCTCCGGCTCCATACCCCGACGCTGTTGAATAGTCGCCAGAAGCATAAGTGCTCACGCCGAAGGCAGAGGCATTATTGCCGCCGGCGGTCGCGTAATAACCGATCGCCAACGATTGATCGCCTGTGGCATTGGCGAAGTTACCGACCGCGGTTGAGCTTTGCCCGCTGGCGACAGTGCTGGAGCCTAGCGCGGTACTGCTCGAAGCCTGCGCCCGAGCAGTATCTCCCATGGCCACAGCTCCACCCGCCTGCGCCCTGGACTGATAGCCGATGGCAGTAGCTCCTTGCCCCGTCGCCATATTGGTGTTGCCGAGTGCGACGGCGCCGTCACCAGTCGCGGTATTGTCCTTGCCCATGGCGAGCGCACCGGCACCGGTCGCGATGTTCGGATCGCCAATCGCGACCGCACCGTCGCCATTTGCGGTATTGCCGGAGCCGATCGAGACCGCCTTGCCGCCCTTCGCCGTGGCCAACTTGCCGATCGCAACGGCCTCGGCGGTTTGAGCGGAGGCACCGCTGCCATGAGCGATCGCGTCCGTCGCGCCAGCGCTCACTGCCGCCCCGTTACCGATGGCGACAGCACGGTCTGCGGCGACATAGGCCTTGTTGCCGATGGCAACGGTATCAATCAAGGCAATGGCGACTGTCGCCGGATCGACGGTGTTGCCGTCGCGATCTTTCAACACAGTCCCGTCCGCATTCGCGACGTAACCGGTCGCCGCCGCGGTCCCCAGGACGATGTTTCCACTGCCGACGATGCCAACCCCGGCCGTGGCTCCTGATGTCAGGTTGTTATCACCTTTCATCCCGTAACCGGCGAGCATGCCGGATGACACGTTGCCAGCGCCGACGACACCTCGACCGGCGAAATATCCGGTGGCGAGATTGTGGTCCCCCTTGACGCTCTGACCGGCCGATTCGCCCAAGGCGAGATTGTGGTCGCCATCGATACCAGCGCCCGCATAAATACCGATACCTATGTTAGAAGCACCTTTACTATTGTTTCCGGACCAGTTGCCGAGAAAGGTGTTGTAATCGCCGGTACCGTTATAGAAACTGGCTTGACCGATCGCGACATTGGCCCATCCCTCGCTGTTCGCGCCCGCGTTCTGCGGACCCATGAATGTATTCCAGGTTCCGGCTGAACCGCCTCCTGCGTTCGAGCCAACATAAACGGCGCCAGTCTCAGTCCGAGTGCCTGGCGTCGCTGCCTGTCCGGCATTGGCGCCCAGGGCCACCGAATTTATAATATTCGCTGTGGCGCCGACTCCCATCGCCAAGCTGTTCGCACCGTTAGCCTGCGCCTGATATCCAAAGGCACTTGCGGATCCACCCGTAGCTTTTGCCTTCGATCCGACAGCCGTAGCGTAATCTGCCGGTGCTACCGTCAAATGGCCGAATGAGGTGGATTCGTAGCCACCCGCGTACGCATTGCCGCCGATTGCTATGGCAAATTCTTCCGTCGTTTGGGCTCCGACGCCCAATGCAACGAAGGCGGTTCCACCACTGCCATTTGCCCTGGAGCCAATCACAACACCATAGGTACCTGCCGCCGAACTATCACGGCCGATCGCGATCGCCTCCTCGGCGGTTGAACGCGCGCCCTGACCTAAAGCGACGCCATATGCCCGCTGAACGTTGGCCCCGTCACCTATCGCGACGCCCGAGACGGCTGGCGCAGCACCACCACCACCACCGAGGCCCACGGATGCGCTTCGGCCAATGGATACCGAGCCAGCTGCATTCGATTGAACCCGCGCTTTGTTTCCGACCGCAATAGCGTCGGCAGCATTGGGATTGATACTCGCATTTATGCCCATAGCAATCGAGCCAGAAGCGTTGGCCGCGACGGTCGCCGTAGTTCCGATTGCTATGGCATTATCGGAATTGGTTTTGGCATCGTTTCCGCACGCGATCTGGTTCACATAGCCGCCGGTGGCTGTTCCGACCGTCTGACTGGGGTTCACCGGACTGACGCAGACGGCGTCGGTTGCGGACGCCGTCCCCGAGAACAATACGCCTCCGGCGACGAACATGGCCAAGCCGCCTACCGATATGGTCCCAAGCCGTGCCGAGGACGAAGCGAAAGGTCCAAGCCCGAGGTTTCGCCGCCTGACGCCGAGAACGCGATGGGCCATACGCAGTGCAGCCATGATACGGCGCCGTTGCGTCCCGGTGAAGCTTTCCAGATGTCCGACGAGCTTTGGTCCAAAGTCATTTTTTTCGTTAGTCACTGGCTATTCTCCTCATTATCGGGCCGCCGATATCGGGAGCTCGGGCTGGGCTTTGTTGAGTTACGGATTTGGGTTCGATGTGGTTTGGTGGGCCTCGTCCAGGATCGGCCTGCAGAAAATTCCCGCATCACGGCGACCAAGCTCTTCTGCGGCGATAACCGCGCGAGCGAGCGGATCATTCCCGCTGGGTGGCGCGATCTGCACCACCTTCGCGAACGCATCCTCATCCATAGCGAGAAGTGCGAAAGATCGCAGAGCGTCGACCGTCGCCTCAGGTTCGGCGGCAGGAAGCGACATAGCGACAAGGCCGTAGAGGTAATGGAGAAAGACGAGTTCGACGTCGGAATCCGACCAGCCCGATCCTAGTCGTTGACGAAGAGCAGGCGCGACGAGGCGCACTCTTCCCACGAGTTGCTCACGAAGCTCGGGAGACAGTACGATCAACGATGGGCTAGGTAGGACGCTGGCGTTCACGCAGTACCTCCCGCTCTGGTGCTCGCAATGAGCGTGCGAACCCGATCGTAAAAAGTGTCGACGCGCGAAAGCACATAACTCTGCTCTGCGAGCATTGGGCTGTCGGCCTCGCATTCAGAGTCGTCGGACACGATCTGGGATCCTGACCCGCTCGGGCGCAGGGCAGCGCCATGGGCAATCATCGCCGTAGCGAGTTTCGTTCCGATCGTTTCGTCGGGAACAGTCCAGTATTCCCGCACGGGGCCCTCGAACACCCAACCCTGACCATAGTGTGCACCGGCCTCGCGGGCGACGTCCAGGTGCTCCCTTGTCTCAATGCCCTCCACCACAACCACAGACGCCAGAGAGCTCGCGCGGGCGATGGCTGAACGTAGCCGGTCATGTGCTTGGGGCAGCGATTGGAGATCGCCGAAGCAAGTACGGTCGAGTTTGACGATGTCCCATTCAATGGCAACACCGCGCAGATGAGTGGGAGTTGCGAACCGGGCCCCGAAATCGTCAAGGGCTATGTGGCAGCCCAGAGAACGCAGCGCACCGAGCCGAACACCGACGTCGGCAATCTCTCTCAGTGGCGCGCTCTCAGTGATCTCCAGCGTCAGGCGCGAGGCAAGCCAAGGGCGAACGCCGATACGTCGAAGAATATCCGCCAAGGCGAAGCGATCAGCGAGCGTGCGCGGGGAGATATTGCATCCGAGGCGAGCATGGCGTTGCGCATCGAGTGCGTCGAGGACGAGATCGACCATGGCTGCATCAAGCAGGCGGATCGACCCACCCCCCTCAAGATCGTCCACGAAGTCGCCCGCCTTGAGCACGATGCTTTCGGCAAGCATGATACGAGCAAGGCACTCATGATAGAGTGTATTCGTGCCGAGATGGATGAGGTCGACGACGGGTTCGGCGGCAAATCCAAGACGAATAGCTGCCGGCCTGTCGCCAAGGGGGGGTGGTGTAGGCGACGGATATCTCATTGTCCGCCCATTGGTTGGGACGACGGATTTTCTCTTGAGCGAAAGTAGCTGCGCACTTTCAGACAAAGCTCAGTCTCATCGATACCGAGAGCGAATGCCGATTGCTTTAGGTCTCCTCCGAAGTGCAGCAATGTCCGCAGAACGAGCCGACGCTCGACATCCACGAGAGAGTGACCGACGAGAACGTCGCAAGCCATATCGGCCGTCCGCGGCGCAAGATCACCCGGCGCGGAAGCGAGGCTAACGATCTGGTCGATCAACCGCTCTTCGCTGGCGGTCAGCAAAACGCAATCGTTTCGCCCGCTTTCCTCATAAAGCACGAGGAAACCGGTGCTAGAGTCGATCTCGGCGATCAGGGAAAGCCCGATGGATCGCCCCAGTATGAGCGCTGGCTCTTCAGCCGGAAGCGGTGCGGGGGCCTCGCCATCGACGGATTTCTCCCTCCCCTCCCGCAATTCAGCGAAGCAGGCACCCGATTCAATTCGGTATGCGAAAAGGAGATTAAGCTGGGCGCCGATAATGCGCAGCCGCTCACGCCGGTGAGGTACCCCCAGCTCCGGCCACCGCAACTTCTTCCCGAAAGTTATATTGCGAACCGCAGCGCGCAGCCCGGTTGGAGATTCCGAGTCACATGAACCCGACGTATTGGCCGGCGGCGATATCGTCATCACAAACCTCGCGTCCACCAGCCGAAATAGGCGCAAAAGAAAGCTGCGACAAACATGACGCCGGCGAGCGCGAATTTACCACTGCAAAGAAGGCCGACAATGAAGCCGGAAACTCCCGCCAGCCCCATTGGAAAGAGAATGGCAGCTCCAATTCGGTAGTCTTCGCCGTGCTCTGATTCTAATCCAGCGGGCTCCGACTGGACGATATGCCGTGCAAAACGATCCCTCACCGAAAACACCCCGCATTAATCGGATCACCGTGAGACAAACGCCGTAGCACTCTATAATGTAATGACAAATTAAGCGACAAAACCGGTCGATTTAGACGATATAGTGACTAAACACGATTTTACGACTTTACTGAATTTCGGTCGTTGAAATCGTTGGGATAATTTCAGGCAATTTGGCAAGCGGTTGGCGCGCCAGAAGGGACCCTTTTTGTCAAGGGTCAGGTAGCATGGGCCTTTGTACTTTTAGGAAAGAGGCGTTGGGACGAGACGATACTTCCTGTGCGCCGCGTCATCGCTCCCACGCAGGAAATGAGTAATGCGATGATTATTGGGTATGCACGCGTATCGACGGGCGAACAGAGACTAGATCTTCAAATCCAGGCTTTGGAACACGCCGGCTGCGATCAGATTTTCACCGATCACGGGCAATCCGGGTCTCGTTTCGGCCGAGAGGGGCTTGGCGGCGCGTTGGAGGCGCTGACACCGGGCTGCACCTTGGTGGTATGGCGACTAGACCGCCTCGGTCGGTCGCTTTCAGGACTGGTCGCCCTGCTGGAGCAACTCGGCGAACGGGATGTTGACTTCCTGTCGATCACAGAGAGCATCAATACCGCCTCATCCGGCGGCAAGCTGATGTTTCATATGATGGCGGCACTGGCAGAATTCGAACGCTCCCTGATAAGCGAGCGGACAAGAGCGGGAATGGCGGCAGCCAAAGCAAATGGCAAGTCACTTGGAAGGCCCCGAATTCTCACGAATGACCAGCTCATCTCGGCTAGGCACGCCATCGACGTCATGAATTTGAGTCCTTCGAAAGTTTCGGCTGCGCTCAATGTCTCAAGTCGAACTCTCAGTCGACATCTCGAAAAAATGTCGGTCTAAATCTCAGCAGTAACGCAATCCAAATCGATCATGGAAAACTTCTGCGTCCAGCAGCGTCGGTCACCCTCCCAATCATAAAGTAAGTGGGCTGGGCTACGACTGAATTCGTCATCTCATCTCGCCATTCGAGACCAGCATCGCCGCAAGGGAAGCCTTGTTGTCGATGGCGAGATGGGAATATATTTCGCGAATATAGGATCTCACCGTTGTTGGCGAGAGCGTCATCCTAGCGGCAATCTCCTTATAGGTGGCACCCTCGCCGAAAAGACGAGCAACCTCGAATTGGCGAGGACTGAGACGGTCGAGCTCTGAATGTTCTCGCAATTCGATCAGATGAAGAAGGCCCGCAGGATATAGCCGGATTTTCCAGCTGCCGACTTCGACCCAGCCTCCGGACTGAGCCATCGAACGCCTTGCAGCATCCCAAATCTGGGTTGGCAGTACGTTGCCTCGCCAGTTGCGATAATGGTTTGCAAGGGGGCGGATGAAGTCATCCTCGAAGCGGATCAACCTGCCATCGCGATCGATGAATGCGCGGCTGACGGTTGGATTCCGGTCGCGGTCGTACGGATGCAGATGGTCCCGCAGATTCTGTTCCCAGGCGTTATAAAGATGGGGCACCAGAAAATCGAATACTTGGCGATCTACCGCAGTGAAAGGTGGATCTCTCCATCCTCGATAAACCGAGGCGCACATGAATGCCGAGCTTTTCGGCAAATCGATAGATCTCGACAAACAGAGCCGCACGTCGTCGGGTTCTATCAACGACCATAATCCATGATCACGCGGAAGACCGGCGTTATCAATAAACTGACACCGATTACGTTCGGCGGAAATGGCTTTGGCGATAATGTCGTCCTGCCTCACAAGGTGCCAGTTGGCTTCCCAGCTATCGGACAATCCCGTTTTAAGCGAACAATCTAGGTTGAACACGCCATTCAGCCGTGAAAGCACGCCCCACCACGCTTTTTCGCTTTGCATCTGCTCGCACAGTCCATCAATCACGAATTGCGAATAGAGGGCGGGATTGGCCTCTCTTGCGTAAGCATAGAGACGCAGCAGATAGCCATTCATGGAAGCAAGTCGCTGGAACAGCATTTTACTCTAAAGAAACTCCCGCACGCGATTGCCGATGCCACCTGCATTTGAGGGGGTACAAATGCAGGTAGCCTTTTACAAGCTGGATAGACATATTGAAATTACAAGGTGGCGAAGTTCATTATGTCGAAATTTACACACAGATTACTCCACGTCTTGTTTCAATGATCGACGCATAACAAGTCGTTATACGCCGGGATCGAATCTGTTTGAAGAATAGTTTAAAGAATAACCCTCATAGTTCAGTAATATATCTCGATTTACAATAAATTATACTGGATGGCTTCGCTCCCGAGATTCCTGTGAAGATGCCGCGAAAAGGCGTCTTGACGAATAGATAGTAGAGTAGGTCGGGGGGACAAAAATGCTCGTTGGATACGCCCGTGTATCAACTGAGGATCAGAAGCTGGATCTCCAGAAGAGCGCGCTACAGGCCGCAGGCTGCGAGCGGATTTACGAAGATCATGGGGTTTCAGGTTCAGATTTCGACCGTGAAGGACTCCATGCGGCGCTTGCGAGCCTTAAGCCCGGTGAGACACTTGTCGTGTGGCGGCTGGATCGGCTTGGCCGATCACTCATTGGGCTGATTCACCTGATCGACCGGCTGGGCAAGCGCAAAGTCCAGTTCCGCTCAGTCATGGAGAATATTGACACCACGTCGCCCGGAGGTCGTCTGATGTTTCATATGATGGCGGCGCTGGCCGAGTTCGAGCGAGCCCTCATCAGCGAACGAACGCGTGCAGGGCTGGTGGAAACCAGAGCGAGAGGACAAATTCTGGGGCGTCCGAGAGCTTTGGCTTCAACGCAACTTCCAGGCGTGATCCAAGCTATCCGGAATCAACGAGCGAGTATGCGAGACGTGGCAAAACGTTACGGCGTTTCCGTTCGAACGCTGCAGCGCTATCTCAGCAGCCATGACACAACCTCATATGCAGAGATTGCACCGCCTGATGGCTTACCAAGAGATCGAACCGCCCCGGGCGATACCCAAAACCTGTCGCCCGACGCGGGACGAGGTAAACTCGTTGGATTTTTCGACGACCGCAAATTTTCCGCCAGTGAGCTGCACTGTTCCGGTACAGGTGTCGGAGACGGTCTCGGCAGCCGCACGGAACGGCGGTCACTTATGACTGCGCAGATCGTCACAGCCGCGCACGAGCGCGCGCTACTGAAGCGTTGCATCGAAGTTCGACCGGTAGCGAATGCGGCCGTCCTCCTGACGGATAGGAGCGCCACGCCCAATGAGGGTCTAGTATCGCCGCTCCATGGCGGAGCTCACGCGATCACCGAAGCCAGTGCCGAAAAGGCCGCCACGGTCCCCTCCAAAGAACTGCCGGTTGCGTCAGGTCGGGCTGTCCTAGGCGTTCGGCCATTCGAGATCAAATGTGAAGATGATGCGGATATCGGGGCGACCACCTCCAGTATTGTAAGCGACAACCTTCGCCTAGAAGACTCCTGGAATACGCCATTGATCGGCGTCGATACGCTCGATGATACCGGTACTATGCAAAGTCGCCGACCGCTAGCCGTGAGCATCGTTGAACCCTTCGTTGTCTCTTTCCAGCACCCGACCATCGCAGCGGGCAGCTTCGAAATGTCCGATCGTCCGATACATGCGGCCCACGTCTATAGAGACCCGGCCGACGATACGGGCGTCGTTGAGAGGGGCAGGATGGATGTCGTCGATTACCAGGGTAACGATTCGACGGAGTTTATTCAGCAAACCTTGGAGCGCGTGCCCGGTGATCGGCCCATCGGGCGCGCCGTTAGGCACCGGCTCCAGCCGTTCGCTCAGCTCTCACATACCGCAGGCGCCCTCGGTGCCGGGCCCTGTGTCGCCGAGCCTGTCGAGACGGCGCAGCCGGACGGCCCGGCCGTACAGGCAGCGCGGATCGCAGGTTTCGTGAGGCAGGTCGAGGAAGCGGCCATCTGCCTCCTCCGTCATCGAACGGTCGACATGCGGGACGCGATCCTGAACGATCTCGGCGATCAGCTTTCGGCTCTGCTAGATCTAGGTGAAGGGGCCGAATTCGAGCGTGACAAGGTCGCTCGCGCGTTCGCGGACGCGCTAAAGGAATCCATTAGTTCCTGATCGGCGAGCGGCGGCCGCCCTCGGGTTTTGGAAGGACGTTGCTTCACACGTTCCGCGATGTTAGATCGGGCGAGAACCAAGGTCTCGCACACCGCCGTCATCGCGAACCGTCCTTCGGCAACGAGAGCGAGCGCAACATGTGTTTTTTTGACCCTGATGCTATCTCAAGCGCTTCTTTGAGGATTTCGCCTTCCATCGTCTTTTTGCCGAGGAGGCGCTGAAGCTCTTTCACCTGGTTTTGAAGTGCCCTGTATTCGGATGCCGGGACGACCTCTTCCTGCGATGCCGTCGCCGTCAGCGCAGCTTGTGCCGCTAATTTGCGCCAGGCGAACAACTGGTTCGGCTGGATGCCATGCCGTCGCGCAACGATGCTGACCGTGACGTCAGGCTCGTAGGTCTCCTGGACTATCGCGAGCTTCTCCGCTGTCGACCAGCGACGGCGGCGCTCAGGGCCGGACAGCACTTCTATCTTAGGTATGTGACTGGTCATAATGGGAACATTACTCCTAACACTTAACAAGTGGGAGATCCTGTCCGGGGATTTAGGGGGCCACTACAGTGGCCCCGGACGGGCGCATGATCATCGCGCCGCTGCCCACTGGCATCCAAGGTGGCTTTGGGCCCAATCTGCGACGCTTCTGCCTGACGCTTCACAGCCATGGACAGGTTACGACGCAGCGACTGACGACCCTGCTCAACGATATCGGTGTGGAGATTTCCAAACGCCAGGTCATCCGGTTTTTGACAAAGGATCTGCACAGTTTTCATGCCGAGGATGCTGCCGTCCTGCATGCCGGCCTGGTTTCCTCTTCCTATGTGACTGTCGACGATACCGGTGCCCGGCATGCCAACCGCAATTTTCATACGACGCATATCGGCGGCGAATATTTCACCGCCTTTCGAACGGCGCCATCGAAGTCGCGGCTGAACCTGGCTCTGTTGCGCGGCAATTATCAGGACTACGTTCTCAACGATGCCGCCTTCGCCTTTCTGGAAGACCGGCAAGTGGACCCTGTTCTTCTGGAGCCGCTGAAGAGGCAAGAACCGCAGCGCTTTGCCAATCAGGTTCCGTTTCTTGAGCATCTGGCCGAACATGGCATCGACATTTTCGACAGGGACATCATTCGTCCGTTTGCCGAGGCCGGTATCTGGGGTGCCATTCGCCATCATGGTTTGGTCGGCAATGCGGTGATCGTCTCCGACGATGCCGGACAGTTCCGGGTCGGCACCCATGCGCTCTGCTGGGTCCATGCGGAACGCTTGTTGCACAAGCTGATGCCGGCGACGCCCAGGCAGATTGAGCAAGTCGAAACCCTGCGCGAGCTCGTCTGGCTCTTTTACAAGCTTCTCAAAGACTACCAGCGAAAACCCAGCCAGCGCGCAGCACGTGCACTTGGGATCAGGTTCGACCGGATATTCTCTATCCGCACCGGCTATGGCGATCTCGATAAACTGCTGTCTCGGCTGAAACGCCGCAAGGTGGAACTGCTGCGCGTTCTGGAGCGACCTGAAACGCCGCTCAATACAAACGCATCGGAAAGAGATCTGCGTGGCTTTGTGATCAAGCGCAAGATATCGGGCGGCACAGTCAGTCGTGACGGCCGGCATGCGCGCGACATTATGCTGGGCCTTATGAAGACCTGCCAGAAGCTTGGCCTGTCGTTCTGGCACTACCTCGGCGATCGGTTGGGGGTCGCCACATCGCACCCAGCCATCCCTCCACTGGCCACGATGATCGTCACGAGAGCCTGAGCACATCAACGGCGATCAGGTTTGGGAAAGGCAACGACTTTGTGGGCGTTGTCGGACTGGAGCTCACCGGTTGTGTCGAGCACGGGGGCGCCGGTGAGCTTCAGCAGCGTCGGCGATACATTCCATTGCCGGTCATCCTCGGCGTACACAGTCAGCGTCTTCTTGTTGCGCCGGATGACGACACCCCGGATCGGCACTCCACCAGGACTTTCGAACTCCACGCCGCTTCCGACTCTGATATCCTGCAGGGCAGCCGCAGTTCTCTGGTGATGCAAAAGCTGCAGACGCTCGACGATGCGCGCGTTGAGTTCGATGAGAGTTGCCTCGTCCAGACTATCGATATCGATCTGCCGCATGCGCTGAGCCTTTCCCTACTGATCCCGGGTAGCTCCACCATGACAACAGCTGCGCCAAGAGGCAACCGGTGGCTATTGTCCAGGCAGTGCCACCAAATCTGCCCCGCTTACCCGCATCAGGTCACTCATGCAGATTTTCGAAAGATCGTAAACCATTGAAATCATGGTTAACAGAAGCTTAAATGAAAGCTATCTCGTCATTAAGATTCAGCACTTCGTATGATGGGCGGTTGACGTTCTAACCATCGATAAGTACCATTCATCGGAAGTGTTTGATTTCAGCGCGCAAGTCAGTCTGTCGGTCGCCTTGGATGAGCAGAAGCGCCCGGTTTTCCGGCCTTTCGAGCAGACCTGGGCCCGGATCGGCGAAATAGCATTCGATGCAAGAGCCGCGGCACGCGGGCTTCTCGTCTTGAGCTAGCGCGGATTTTTTGCAGTCTCTGCGTCCGGTCAGCGCCCCCCCCTTCGAACGCCTTAGTTTACGGCATTTCCGCCACAGATGGCCTCCAGAGCGCGTTTCACGCTGATTTTTGCCGTAGCCCATTCAATATAGGATTTCGAACCTGGTGGGGCTCCATTTGGATCATAAAACACCCTTGCAACTGATCGTTTTCTCACGCATTCAATAACTGTACAAAGCACCTGAAACAAGCGCGAGAAAACATGGCAAAACGCCGAGCCGCCGATCCGCCGTCAGCGCCCAAACGTCTTATCGGCTATGCACGCGTCTCAACTGATGATCAGGTTCATGATGCGCAGATGGATGAGCTGCGTGCCGCCGGCTGCGAGCGGATTTTTCAGGAACAGGGATCCGGCGCATCCCGAGCTAGACCGGTCCTGACGAGACTGCTGGGCGAGCTCACCGCCGGGGATGTGCTTGTCGTTGTCCGGCTGGATCGCCTTGCCCGATCAGTCAGCCATCTGTTGCAGGTGATCGAGGACCTTGAAGAACGCGGCGTTCATTTCCGATCGATCCGCGATCCGATCGATACCTCCACCCCACAGGGGATGTTTTCCCTTCAGGTCCTCGGAGCTGTCGCCCAGCTGGAGCGGGCTTTGATCGCCGAACGAACCAGAGCTGGCATCCGGGCGGCGCAGGCCCGTGGCAGGCTGCCGGGCAATCCCGGGCTGCGAGAGCGGCGACCCGAAGCGATCAAGGCAGTCTCGAAGGCGCGCGAAAAACTCTATCTCGACGAGCTGATCTCGTCTGCCCAAACCTGGCTGCCAATGGTGCGTCAGCTCCGGCCTCAGCACAGCTGGGACAATGTCGTCCGGGTGCTCAATCGCCGCGGCCATGACTGGACGGTGGAACGCCTGCGCCGCGCGGTGCATCGGATGGTCCGCGAGAAGCTCGCCGACCCCGAGCTCTTGACGCGCTCGCCCCGTCGTGCCCCAGACGATCACCTGATGAAGCTCGTTGCAGCGATTGCCATTGCTGATCCAGATTTGTCGCTGCGCGATATCGCCGCCCAGCTGGATCAGATGGGCGAGCGGCCGGCACGCGGTGGCCGCAAATGGCAACCGTCCTCTGTTCGCCACCTGCTGGATGAGGCACATCGGTTTGGTCTTATCCGTTATTAAGGGCACGGAGCATCTACTTGCCGATTGCCTAGTTTCTTGCGCGCCCTGTTTTGGACGGCAGAGATTTCCCGCCCTCGCTTCCAACAATGCTGCGAGCGAGCTGCCGGTATTCGGTTCCTGCACGGATTTCTAGGAGCGAAGTCGCTCACATAGGTGGAGGTACCTGATGAAACTCTGGGACCGGCCCGCGCTCGAATTGCCGAAAGGATTCGCGAACGGAGGGCGAGAATTGAGCCTTCTTGGCGATCGCGTGAAAGGGGAGGTCTGCAACGGCCGTAATAGTTACGGCTCGCGATGCCGGTTGAAGGTTGGCCAGCGGTGCGGCGGCTGCTTTGACTTACGGCCGTTGAGCATAAGGCAGCGATAAACATTGCGCGGCGATGTAAGGTACCCTTCCGGCCGTGGCGACCAGAGGAAGCGGCTTGCCGTTTCGATGCGTTCAAATTCCGACCCGCCCTTGCCGATGGCCTCGCCTACCAACGAGACGACCTTCAGTAAGTCTGTCTGATCGCGGCGCGAACCGCCGTCCCGAGACGACCGCATCGCAATCACGGCAAAACAGTCTGACGAAACCATCAGGCGTAGACCGAGACTGGAACAGACTGCTGCCGAAACATCCGCCGCAGATATTCTCGAAGCGAATTTTGTGTTGGGCGCATCACTGCTTCGATGCACGCCTACGATTGACGGCACTAGTAGTCGCTCCCTTCCTCGGCATCTTCATTCAGACATGCCGGACACACGCCTCGATTGGCAGGATCGCTCACGAATGACGCCCTCCCGCGCCCGATAAACTGCAGAGACAGTCGCTCCAGATCACCTTGCCGCAGGCGACAGGCAAGTGCCCAGAATCGGGTTGCGGGCTGGCCGGTCGGGATGTCCTGGCTGAAGAGCTGCGAGCTCAAACATCCCGAAGCGCCGCTTGTCCAGTTCAAAACCTGCTGGGGCGAGCAGGAATAGTGGCTTGGCGTCCGCCAGAGCCAACAGCTCAGGAGTTCATCCTCAAAGGGTCGCGGGGCGATCGCCAGCAGCCGCACCGGGCTCACGACCTCGCATGTCGCCGCAGGCGCCCTTCGGTGCGCCGCGTTATCGCGACCAAATGTAGGGCAAGGTTGTCAGTGTCGAAGCTCTCCAAGGTGATGCTCTCATTCCTTTTCCGAACGGCTTCGACCAACCGTTTCGATCAGGCGAAAATTCGCACCGTCACGCCGTCGATCACATCCAGAACCTTGCACCGCACTGCTGGGGTCCCGCGGTGGGATGGCTCGCGCAGAGGCAGGATACTGCCGAGACTTGCGAGCAACGGTGATAGACCTTGCGGCTTGGTGGCGGTTTCGGGGTGTTCGGTCGACGGTAAGTCGCTTCGATGCCCATCTTTTTCATCAGCGTGGCGATTTGCAGCCGCGCGGTTTCCAGCCCTTCTCCTCTCAAAAGCCCCTGTAACATATGCCTTCCGGCAAATGGCTAACCCGGATGCAGCTCGTTGATCCGCCGCATCAACGTCAGATCACCGTCCGACGCAGGACGCGGCGAATAATAGACGCTGCCACAACTGAAGCCGAGAAGCTTCACCGGGCGCATGACCGATAGGCTGTGCGTGCGGTCGATCATTTCTTTCTGCCCAAGATGTGGGACCCTCCTGTCCGGGATAAGACCGAGATCGGCGTCGAGCAGATAGTTATTTGCTGAAACGCAGCTGGAGCAAAAGCAGCCTGCGCCGCAGTCTTTGAGATGCTGCCGATTTCACACGAAGATGCCACGGTGTTTCGGAGAACAGACTGTAGGCCGCCGCGACCATGTTGACTTTCGGGAGATGGCGTAGCGCGGCAGTAGCGGGTGGTCCGTCGTAACGTGAAAATTCGCGGAGAAAATCGGACCAAGGAGATGGGTTCTTGACCTTGTCAGCTGACAAGGTTGCGGGAGAGCAGGGTAGCAAGATCCATGGTCACTTCATCGGCGACGCCCATATTGCGCATATCGTACGGCCGATTTAACAAAACCTTGTCAGCTGACAAGGTTTTGTTGGGCGACCATATTCACGTGCCTGGTTGTCGCTCAGGAACCCGAATGGCTAGATCGTCAGACCTGCGCCGTAGCATCTTGCTTTGCTGAGCGCTGGGTAAATAATTCATTGGCTGGCCCGCGTGGCCCGCCGCCGGCCGTTCTACGGGCGCGGGCCGCTGCAAACCCTGCCATCGTTGCTCGTGAATGAGATCACGTTCGAACTCAACCAAGGTGGCGACGATGCCGAAGACCAGCCGGCCTGTCGTGGTGGTCGTATCCCTGTCGCGGGTTAGAAACTGGAGCCCGACACCACGCTGCTGCAATTCCTTCATCAGGCCGACGACACGCGGAAGCGACCGGCCGATATGAGCGAGTTTCCAAACGACGAGCGCATCTCCAGCCCGAGCAATCTCCATTGTCGTCGAGAGACCGGGAGGGTCAGTTGCCCGGAAGGAGCAAACGTCATCATAAACTCTCTCGAAGCCGGCGCGCTGCAATCCGGTCCGTTGAAGGTCGAGATCTTGCTCGCCGGTCGAAACTCTCATTTAACCTATCAGCATGACTGCCCTTTAGACGGCAGGGGATTTATAGGCTGTAGATTTCTGCACGGGTATTTATCGTATTTTACCGCTTCAGCGCGATTTTTGCGATATCCTTTGCGGCGTTACATCAACCGGGGCGTGCTGTAACAGCTCTCAAATCATTCTTGATGAAGCTGTACATACTTAACACCGAAGTTCTTATCCGTTCGCGCGATCCGCGCGAAACCAAGCTCGCCAAGGTGCATCCCCGCAATCAGCAGATGTTCCGAGCTGGCGAGGTCCAGTAGCCTCGTTCGTGTCTCGGCGGCGAGTTGAGCATCCTGATCGAACGCAATCGACACGCCAGGGCGCGGAATCTGAATCTCGGGAAAATGGACGATATCTCCCCAGACCAGCAAGTTCTGACCACCGGATTCGAGACGGTAGCCGGTGTGCCCGGCGGTGTGCCCCGGAAGCGGAACCGCTGTCATGCCGGGAAGGACCTCACCGGCATCGAAAGTGCGCAGCCGCTCGCGATAGCCGTCGAATGCCTGTCGGGCCACGAGGAAGTTGCTACGGGCACGCTCCGGAGCGCGGTTCAGATTACCGTCATCCTGCCAGAACGCGAGTTCCCGATGGTTGACGACAAGCTCCGCGTTCGGAAAGACGGCTCCTTGTGAAGCGTCCATCAGACCCCCGACATGATCTGGATGGGCATGCGTCATCAGGATCGTGTCGATCTCTGAAGGCTGGATGCCCGCCAGCAGCAGATTGGCTTTCAATCGGCCACCCCATTGCTTGAAGCCGCCCGCGCCCGCGTCGATCAGCACCGTGCGGCCGGCTCCGCGCACCAGATAGCAGTTGATATGGATCGAGGTCTGATCCGCTATCCCTGCTTTTACCTGCATGCGGGAGGCATCGGCCGGATCAATATTCGCGAGGAAATCGAAACTGGCTTCGAGATAGCCGTCACTCACGGCGGTGATCGTTAATTCACCGACCTGTTGGGTGGGTAATGCAAGACGAGACATGGTTCTTCTCCAGGGAACACCTAATTTTGCGCGTGGATGCTCGACGCTTCATAGCCAAAGCAGCGAATGCGCGCGGTGAGGCCAGTATTGCGCCTTATGGCGCCGTCCAGTCCTCCCATGAACTGCGCCATGACTGGCGGCGTCCGAAACTGTTCAAGGCGGTATTGGACTTCTGCGAAAACGGGGTGCCCTCGTCCATGCCTGACAGCGACATAGACAATATGCACGTTCGCCAATGCGGCCCGGAGAATACCGGTGCAAAGTTCTGTGCATTGCTCCGTGAGGTCTGCGAGGGCTTGGTCCGGCGGCATCCTGTCTGCGGGAATATAGATCGTGACATTCGGCATGGGGATCTACCGTCCCTTCCCGGCAGCAGCGTCACCGTCGCTCGTCAACTGCGCCGTCATCGGCGTGTAGACATGGACACCCGCCGGCAACCGCTTGATGTCAGGCGCATTGCCGCGCTCCACCTCGGCAAGCCAGCGATGTTCGGGGAACTTCTCCATAGCAACCGCGTGCATCGCATGCGGGGTGAGGCCTAGCCGGAGCAACGGCTCTGGGCCTTCTGCGCTCAACGCCAGATATTCGCCCTCTCCAATTCCTGGCGCGCGCTCGATGCCACCATAGAGGTTCCGGTGCCAGTCGGTGATGTGCTGTTGCCAGCGGGCGAAATTGCCGCCGCCCTTCTGCCGATATTCCTCACCCGTGAGAATAGAGAGCCCATCAATCGAATGAAGCGCGAGATAGACAGGGCAACCACGGCTCAACGCCTTGAAGCGCTGTGAGGTATGGAAGCCGTTTACCGAAATAAGGGCTGGCAGCTTGTCCAGGCTGTAAAAGTCGTTCCATTCCGCCTCGCTGCCGGGATCGGCAAAGCTGCATTCCACTGTATAGATCATTATTCCACCTTCGCCCGAAAGCATGGAGCTTTCGGCCTTGTCTATCATTGATATTTTCTCATGATAGACTGGCAATCCCCGCCTATATATCGACATTGGGTCATGCTGCAGTGATCTAATGTCAAGGTGGCGGCGGATCGAAGGCCTAACCAAGCATTCAGGAACCGTCATGCGCCGCAAGATTCCGAGCAATTCCGCACTCATGGCGTTCGAGGCTTCGGCTCGTCATGGAAGCTTCGCGCGCGCGGCCGACGAACTGGCCCTGACCGAAGGTGCGATCAGCCGCCAGATCGGCCGACTGGAAGCATTCCTCGGCGTCACGCTGTTCGAGCGGGTCGGCAATCGTGTTCGGCTTTTGCCGAATGGAGAGCGTTATGCGCTTCAGGTTCGCGAGACACTCGATCGGTTGGAACGGGACAGCCAATATCTGATGGGACAGCCCAGCGACAGTGCGAGCCTAGACATCGCCACCATCCCGACCTTCGCCACGCGCTGGCTTATTCCACGATTGGCACGGTTTCGCGAAATGCACCCGAACATCACTGTGCATCTTGCCGAGCGGTTGGAGCCTTTTGTGCTTGCGGGAAGCGGCTTCGATGCAGCGCTCCATTTCGAGCACCCCGCTTGGGCGGGAATGAGAATACACCGGCTGTTGCACGAGACGCTGGTGCCGGTCTGCCACCCGGCTCTTGTGGACAGAAGCGAAGGCGCAGTATCCTTGGATGAACTTCCTCGCCTCCATCGACGCCAGAACCCGGATGCCTGGCAACGCTACGTGCAGGAAACCGGAATCGCGCTCACCAATCCTGCGGTTGGTGCTCGTTACGATCTTCACTCCATGCAGATCGAAGCCGCGTTAGCCGGCCTCGGCGTTGCGCTGGTGCCGCGCCTCTACATCGAAAAGGAGTTGGCGGAAGGCCGCCTCGTCGCGCCCTGGCCTGATAGCATGTCGATCTCCAAGACCTTTTGTCTCGTCCTGCCGGAGCCGATCCGTTTGAGTGACGGGCCGGTGCAGGTGTTCGCGAACTGGCTTCTTGACGAAGCTCGATCATCCGATCCGATGACATAAAACTTTCGTTCGCAGATAGCCGGCTAAGGCTCTCCGTTGCCTATGTCGGTTTTCTGTTCCGTTGCTTCTGTAATGGGCTTCCGATTGTCAATCTCCAAAATGCATCCAGCCGCCGGCTTCTTGCTTCTGTCCGTGATCGGTTCAAGACCGTCACTTTATGCCATATGAGGGAGCTGGTGGAGCAATCTACTCAGCGTGATACGAGCGTTTGTACCCGGTCACTGCAACGGAACCTGCCTCACCATCTCCGCGTCCCGGCGACGGGACCTGATGGGGCGAGACCTCTGCCTGCCCGAACTTTTCGCTTTTGGGTTATGCGGCCGTGGTCGCCGGAGGTTGTCCCCACACGAATTCGGTCCCATCAACCCAGATGCGATGGAGAACGGTCGCCAACTTGCGAGCTAAGGCGACCTTTGCTCGCCGCATCCCCCTGCGTTTTGCGACCTGCATTGCCCAAGACTTGAGCGAACTGAACCGCGTGACCCGCGATAGGATCACGTTGGCCGCATCATGAAGCGCCGTGCGAACCGAGGCGTCTCCAACCCGGCTGATGCAACCGACGACATCAGTTTCCCCAGATTGATATCGTTTTGGGGTCAGACCGAAGAAAGCACCTACTGTGCGGGTTTCGGTAATTCGCGGACAGGGATTCCATTAAATCCCGGACAGTCTTTCGGCATAAAGATCGACTTTCGCACGCGCCGTTTTGCCATTCTGGACCTCGATTTGAACGAGGGGCTGATGAATGGTGAGACGGAAGCAGGTGAGACTTACTGACGTGAAGGACATTCGATCGATATTGCGACTGACGCACGAACAGGGGCTTTCGGTTCGTGCGATATCGGAGCGGCTGAAGACAGCAAAACGACCATTTCGACCTACCTGCTGCGAGCGCGTGAGGCCGGGCTGACGGGCTGGCCGTTACCGCCTGGGCTGGACGATGATGGCATTCTGCAGCGCCGCCTGTTCCATCGTCGCGGCCGTCCGTCCCAGGACATGCACGAACCCGACTGGGGCAAGATCGCCAGTGAATTGAAGCGGAAGGGCGCGACACTGACGCTGTTGTGGCAGGAATATCGCGAACGGCACCCCAACGGTTACGGATAGAGACATCTACAAACGATCGTTTATCCTCGTCTTCTGCTTTTGGAAATCTGCCTTGCGATCCTCGCCATATGTCGATAGAATCAAATTTCATCGACATAAATCGCTGACGTGTCGATGGCATCGACATATCCAGAGCGACATGTCGGCCGAATGAGGATTGATCGACATGACGTTTCGCCCTGATCGCCCCTACAACGATCTTCCGTCTCTGCCGCCGCGAGAGGACGTCGAGACAAAGGCCGTGCTCAAGGCATGCATCGCGGCAAGAGCCTCACTGGCCGAACTGCGCGTCTCGGGGCAACTCATCCCCAACCAGTCGGTCCTCATCAATTCGATCCCGCTGCTCGAGGCGCAGGCAAGCTCGGAAATCGAAAACATCGTCACCACGACGGATCGGCTGTTCCGCTTCGCCAACGAGGCTGGGGATCAGGCCGATCCGGCGACGAAAGAGGCGCTGCGTTATCGCACGGCGCTCAGCGAAGGGTTCCAGTCACTCAGACAGCGTCCCGTATCAACATCCACGGCTGTCGCCGTCTGCCGCAGGATCAAGGGCGTCGACCTCGACATTCGCTCAACGCCCGGCACGGCACTGATGAACGAGGCGACCGGCGCGGTCATCTACACCCCGCCGGAAGGGCAGGAACTGCTCCGGAGCAAACTCGCCAACTGGGAACGCTACATTCACGAGGCTGAAGAAATTGATCCGCTGGTCCGCCTGGCCGTGATGCACTACCAGTTCGAGGCTATTCATCCCTTCATCGATGGCAACGGTCGCACAGGCCGCATCCTCAATCTTCTCTATCTGGTTGACAAAGGCTTGCTGGACATTCCCGTCCTCTATCTCAGCCGATATATCATCGGAAACAAGCGCGCCTATTATGATCGTCTCCTTGCGGTCACCACGCAAGATGCCTGGGAGGAGTGGATTCTCTACATGCTCGACGCCGTGCGGGAGACCGCGGATTGGTCAACCGCGCGTATTCGCGCCATTCGTGATCTGCTCGATCAGACCGCTGAACGCATTCGTCGCGATCTCCCGAAGCTCTACACGCGGGAACTCGCAGAAGTGATCTTCGTCAACCCCTACTGCCGCATCAGCGATCTTGTGCAGGCCGGCATCGCGAAACGTCAGGCTGCCTCCGTCTATCTGAAGGCACTCACCGGGAACGGCTTGCTTCAGGAGGTGAAAGCGGGACGCGAGAATCTTTACATCAATCCTGCCCTGTTGGCCCTGCTCCGCGACCGGCCCGCTGAACAGGCTGACCGATGAGCGGAACGATCACTAAACCCCGCCTGATCGGTTACGCGCGCGTATCGACGGACGAACAAACGACGGACGCGCAGGAGATCGGACTGCGCTCGGCTGGCTGCGAGATCGTCATTCAGGAATTTGGCTCCGGCGCTTCCCGCAGTCGCCCTGCCCTTGCAAAACTCGTCCGCGAGATCAGCGCCGGGGAAACCCTTGTCGTCGTGCGCCTCGATCGTCTGGCACGTTCCGTCAGCCATCTGCTCGAGGTGATCGAGGATCTCACCACCAGGGGTGCACATTTCCGGTCGCTGCGGGATCCGATCGATACGTCGACGCCGCAGGGCATGTTTTCGCTTCAGGTCCTCGGCGCTGTCGCGCAACTCGAGCGGGCGCTGATCTCCGAATGCACCAAGGCCGGAATCAACGCTGCAAAGGCGAAAGGGAAGAAATCGGGCAATCCCGGCATTCGCGAACGTCGCCCGGATGTGCTGGCGAAAATGACCGCCGCCCAGAAGGCTGCCTACGGCGATCGCGCTATCATAGAAGCTTTGCAACGAGGCCTTTTGCAAGCTGGATGAACTGCACGGTCATCAACTTCGTCAATCCTGCGAGAAATTTGCAGAAAGACGAGTGTCTTCCTATTTTACCAGAACGACTTTCGAAAAAGACGTTGCTATCTTGGTGAATGCCGTGATCAGATCCTGAGGCGTTTTGGCGTCAAAGCTATATTGAGGGATGGAGGCGCAATCGGCCATGGCTTTTCGACCTTCGTCTTCAGACACCATGAAGGACACGGTGAATACGTCTATTTTTTTTGAGCGGGCATAAAGACATAAGGCCTGCATGTCGGAATAGGTTTTGGCAAGTTGGGTCTTGCTTGCGGCATTCACATGCCAGCCCAGGGTTTTCTCAAGAACCAACGTGTTGGCCCCATCAGTCATCAGGACCATAACCTTTTTCGGGTTGACATTGTTCTCGCTGTAAGCCGCGCCTTCCGTAAAGGGCGGTGTAGGCGACAGTACGTTGATACCCCACACCAACCCCGCTGGGATATAGGTCTCCGGCCTATAATCATCGATCTGGACCACCATTTTGCGGATATCAGCGCGGATGACGTCGAGTGCGCCGGTCAGAGGAATGATGGGATTTAAGCAGTTTTGCCTCCAGTTGAGAAAACCTGGATAGGGGATACTCGGCGATTCATCACTCAGATGAAGTGAATTCGAGGTTCGCGACCCTACGCAACCATACCACTTATAGGGGGTTGTGAATCCGCCCACACATTTCTCATAGGGTTTGATGGGTATCGCTTTACACTCCCATTCGGAACAATCGTATTTCTCTGAAATGCCATCAACAACACGTGTGCAGAACTTCTGAGGACCTTTGCTACATTCGGTTCTCGTGATTTCCATCCAACAGGACTCAGGGGTCGTCTGCAGGTAATCCGCAGGGACGGAGACCCAAGGTTGATGTCTGTTCTGAACGCCGACGTTAACATAGTCGGCATAGGGGACGAGACCTACCTTGACGCGCCCCTTGTTGTTTTTCTCAGCGATGTCGACAAGGTTTAGCGCGGCTTGTTTCAGGGCCGCAAGTTTCTCACCGTTCATCGACCATGTGTTGTCCAGCACGAGCACGACCTCCACCGCCTGGAGGCCGGTTCGTTTCGCCTGGGCAAAGATCGTGAACGGCATGCTCTTGATGTTCGCCAAACGCATAAACGTCGTTTCAACTTCGCCCGCCGCCTGGACAGAGACAATTTTGGTCTTCTTATCCACCGCAAATGCAGTCAGCCTTACCGTGGGGTCGTCCGACGACTGGCCGTTCTTAAGATACTGAGTTGCAATGGTTTTAAGGTCATCGTCACTCTCCTTCAAGGACGCGGCGGCAGCTAGGGTGGCGGCGTCGACGATTACCTGCGCATTCGTCCTTGCGCTCACAAGGCGGCTGATATCTATAGCACAACCCGCTGCAATGATGAGACAACTTAGCAAAAACGCCGAAAGAATCGCGAAAGATCCCGCCTCATGGCGGACTAGGTTAGCGCCCAGTACTCGTAGGGCCTTCGAGCCGCGTGCGGCTTTGAGGATTACACTGCGCACTCATCAACCTCCAACACGATCTAATTCAAACGTCCTGATGATAGTGCCGATCAGAATTTTGAAAGCCTTGCATGCTCATTGAGGTTAGTATCTGCACCATCACGCGCAAAAACGACCTCATGATTCTGGCAGCATTATTCCGGAAATAAGCATCCGGGACAGTAACTCCGCTTGTTCTTATGCAAATTAGTAAATGATAAAATATCCGTCTACTTCATTAATCAGGTTCGATTACTAATGTAAACTTACCTTCATATAATAGGGACGCTTCATTTTATCAGGTCACTGGCGTACATCTTGTAGCGCCCTAAGCTTTCATCTGCGTTATATGGTTCATACCAAGTGACCCTGTTTCTTCCAGTGCTCTTGGAGCGATACAATGCTGCATCTGCCGATTCGTACAACTTGCCCGTGGTTGAGGTCGTCTCGGCAGCCGCGATGCCTA